>Ga0137390_10000275_pt1 | contig 33294 bp, 31 predicted proteins | sample 15con2h24AmetaG_FD_104937 | JGI IMG/M metagenome (GOLD analysis project Ga0137390, IMG submission 104937) | Vadose zone soil microbial communities from Angelo Coast Range Reserve, California, USA - 15con2h2.4A metaG | ecosystem: Environmental > Terrestrial > Soil > Vadose zone > Saprolite... | reverse complement strand
GAGGAACTGATCAATGCGCTGGCTAAGCTCGAACAAATTCGGGTGGTCGCGCGGACTTCAGCATTCTCCTTCAAAGGCAAAGAAACAGACATACGCGAGATTGGCCGGAAACTGAAGGTGGGCACGGTGTTGGAAGGAAGCGTGCGGAAATCAGGCAATCGCTTGCGGATCACGGTGCAATTGATCAACGCCGCGAACGGCTACCATCTCTGGTCGGAGCGCTATGACAGTGAGATGCAGGACATCTTCGATGTTCAGGACGAAATTACCTTGGCAGTAGTTAGCGCACTAAAGCTAAAACTACTCGGCAAGGAAAAGTCGGCAATCCTGAAGCACCATACCGACAATCCCAAAGCTTATCTGTATTACCTCAAAGGACAATACTACCGCTGGAAAACGGCGCCAGACGAATTCAGGAAATGCTGTGATTACTTTGAGCGTGCGGTTAATGGTGATCCCTCTTTCGCCCTCGGCTACTTCGGGTTGAACAGTTATTACGGGTATGGATCGGCCTGGGGTGTGCTGCCCCCAGACGAAGGCTGGCCGAAGGCCCACGCCGCATTAACGAAGGCTTTGGAGTTGGACGACACACTACCCGAAGCTCATCTCTCACTCGCAGCGTTTCTTCTGGTTCATGATCGCAATTGGGCTGGAGCAGAGAAGGAGATCAAGCGCGTCCTCTCTTTGAATTCCAAGCTGGCCGAGATTCACCACCTGTACTCGTTTTACTTTCTAACACTGGGCCGATTTGATCACGCCATCACCGAGGGTAGGCGCGCCCTGGAATCCGATCCTCTTTCGCTGATTTACGGCCGTTCCCTAGGCATGTGTTTATACCTCGCACGCCGCTATGATGAGGCGATTGCACAGTATCACGAGACTCTCGAATTGGACCAGACCAACGTTTCGCTTCATGAGATGTTAGGTAACGCATACGAATGGCAAGGGCGTCACGGCGAGGCAATAGCCGAGTGGCAGAAGACGGCGATCCTCACTGGGGATCACGAACTTGCAGCAAGCTTGGGCAGTGCCTGTGCAGAAGGTGATCTCGCAAGGGCAGTACGCGAGCGGACACGCAGGAGTCTTGAACAGGCAAATGAGAAGGCAAGAAGAGGTGAGTACGTTCCGGCCATCGAGTACGCGCGGGCCTGGGCGAGCATTGGCGATCGCGAGCAGGCGTTTTGTTGGTTGGAAAGGGCGTGCTCAGAGCGCAACGTATTCCCCCTGCTCCTGAACAGTGATCCATTCTATGACAGTCTGCGCGCAGACAAGCGTTTCGAGCATCTTCAGAAACTCGTTGGATTCGTAGCGTGAAGGGAGTCGATGGCCGTGGCCCGTGCGCCAGATGTGGCTGTACGCGACCGAACTCCATTCGATGAGTTTTGAATAGTCGGCTAACCGGAAACTACGCGGTTGTTGGGGAAAAATCACCATTCTCATTGAACCGACGGTGAGCGCAAGGAAACTTCCCCGGAGATCGAATCCCACGGCGCAACCATGCACTGGCTTTCGCTGGCAGAACTTTCCAAGCTCATCGACACTTTCCGCCGCGAAGGCGTCCCTCGCGCGGTAATGGCGGGAAAGGTGAAGCATAAGCAGATTTTTTCCAGCATCCGTGACTGGCGTCTGGCGAAGCTTCTGCTCTCCCTCGAAGTAACAGTTGGCTGGTGAAATTTCCGGTTACCCTTCATTCACTATTTCCTCCCCGGTGCGTCTAATAAAGCAGGGTTCTTCCTAGGAGGATCGAAATGAACAAATTGCTTCTGCCATTCGTATCACTTTTGCTGGTCCTGAGTAGCGCCACGGGTGCATCGGCACAGACCGCCGCCGACGCTGCCGACCACACCGCTCCCAGTTATGACATGAAGGCCCAGGCGCTGGCTGACCTTCAGACTGTGCAGAAAAAAATGGTGGATCTGGCAAACGCGATTCCCGCCGATAAGCTTACCTGGCGGCCCTCGGCTGATTCGCGCTCCTTTGCGGAGGTTTTTCTGCATGTCGCAGGCGAGCGATACCAAATCCTTGCCCTGGGGGGAGCCGTGCCTCCGGCGGGATTCGAGGGAAAGACTTTTGAGAAATCAACCACCGATAAAGCGCAGATTGTCGCGGAGTTGGACCGAACCTGGGATTTTGCCCAGAAGACGATCAACGGCATGAGTAACGCCAATTTTGCAAAACTCCTGCCGAAACTTGGTCCCCAGGCGAATGCCGGCGATGTGGTGTACATCCTGGTTGCCGACGCACACGAGCACCTCGGCCAAGTCGTGGCTTATGCCCGTGAAAACGGCATCGTCCCGCCTTGGACGGCCGAGGCTCAGAAGAAAGCCGCGCAGAAGAAGGCCGCCGAGACGAAGGCCAAGCAGAATTAGTATTGCTAAAATGTACAATGTCTCACGATCATGCGAACGGTAACAGACATCTTCGCGCAGATCTTTCGCAACCTTTGGGCCCACAAGCTGCGCTCGTTTCTCACTATGTTCGGGATCGCCTGGGGCGTGGGATCCCTGCTGCTGCTGGTAGGCGTTGGCGAGGGTTTCCGCTCGGGTAACAAGCGCGAGTTGGCCGAGTTCGGCAAGGACATCATGTTCATCTTTCCCGGGCGCGCGCCTGCGGTCAGAGGCAGCATGAACTCGGCGCGGTCGTATTTGCTCACCTACGACGATTATCTGGATATCCGTAAAGCCCCGCACGTCCGCAACGCCGCCCCTTTGATTTCTCGTGGGGACCTGCACGAAGTGAGCGAGTTCGCCAATGCCAGCGGGGAGATTATCGGCACGGAGCCGCAGCTCAACGAGATCAGTTACCTTCCACTTAAAGAGGGACGCTGGCTCAATGAACTGGACGGTGAGCAGAGACGAAATGTCATCGTCCTCGGTAACGAACTATTAAAGACTCTGTTCCCTGGGAGGCCCGCGGTCGGCTCGTTCGTTCTAATTAATGGCCTCAGATTTGAAGTCGTCGGCAGCATGCCGCATTTGGGCCGTGGCGACAACATGTGGCTGAACATGCGTGGCTACATTCCCTTCCAGCTGATGTCCGCGTCTTTTCCGATCAAGGGGGGAAACCACCAGAACTCCATTTCTTTTATCGAATATCAGCCGCGCGTGACCGCTGAGCACCAACTGGCGCAGGATGACGTTCACAAGATCGTTGGGCGCAATCATGGATTCGATGCTGGCGATGAAAACGCCTTTGACGAGTGGGACTCTATTCAGGAATCAAAAATGGTGGGGACCATTTTCGATGTCATGAACATGTTTTTGGGAACGGTGGGGATGGTGACTCTGGCTCTGGGCGCGATCGGTGTCGTCAATATCATGCTGGTCGCGGTCAGCGAACGGACCCACGAAATTGGACTGCGCAAGGCCCTGGGCGCTACCAACCGGAGTATTCTGTTTCACTTCTTCCTGGAAGGACTGCTTCTCACCCTAGGGAGCGGTCTGATCGGCATGATCTTCGCGGCTGCGTTAATGGCATTGGGGGGCAACGTTCACGGGCCGGGCGGATTTGATCCACCTAAATTGGTGCCGATGTCGGCCGTGCTGGCGATTGGCAGTTTGACGCTGGCAGGAGTTGTCGCCGGTCTTTACCCCGCACGCAAGGCGGCGATGCTACAGCCGGTGGAAGCCCTCCGGCAGGAGTGATGCATGATGCGTGATCTGCTCCAGGAAGCCTACACGGCCATGCGTCACAATCGGCGCCGTACCGCGCTCACCATGCTCGGTATGGCCTGGGGCATCGCTACCGTGGTCATGCTGCTGGCGTATGGCAATGGCTTTGGACAGGCCTGCGCAAACATCTTTGCCAATTTCGGCACCAAGCTCGTCATTGTGGTGCCGGGCAAGACTTCAATGCAGGCAGGCGGTCAAAAGGCGGGAATACCCGTCCGTTTCACCCAGGACGATGTAGAAGCTCTGACTACTAACCTTCCCCAAATTACCCATATCACGCCCGAAGTCAGCAAGCAGGCAACCGTCCAGTACGACACCAGGGCTTTTACGTGGGCAGTCACCGGCAATGATCCCAATGTATTTGACGTTCGTTCCCTCAAGCTGGATCAGGGCCGCTTTTACAATCTGGAGGATCAGATTCAGCGCGCCCGCGTAGCGGTAATCGGTTCGGAAGCGAAGGAGAAACTATTTTCCGGACGCAATGCGCTGGGTGAGCACATCCGGCTCGATGGCCTCAGCTTCGAAGTCATCGGGGTGTTGGCCGCCAAAATGCAGGAAGGAAATGATGATATAAACCGCGTGGTCTATGTCCCCTTTACCAGTATGGGCGACTTGAAGGACACACGCTACCTGGACTCGATCTGGTTCAACTATCAGACGCCGGAGTACGAGCGGCTGGAGCAGGCAGTCCGCACCATTCTGGCGATACCGCACAAGTTCAATCAATCCGATCACCAGGCCGTGAGAGTGTTTAACCTCATGATGCAGGTGCATCAGTTCGAGATCATTACTCTCGGGCTGAAGATCCTCATGGGTTTCATTGGCACGCTTACACTCGGCATCGGCGGGGTGGGCTTGATGAATATCATGCTGGTGTCGGTCACGCAGCGCACCCGTGAGATCGGCGTGCAGAAGGCGCTGGGTGCGCCACGGCGATACATCCTGCTGCAATTCCTCGCCGAAGCTCTCACCATTACCTTTATCGGCGGTGTGCTTGGAGTAATCTTAGCCTACGCAGTCGCACTTTCCGTGGGAAGGCTTACCTTGTACAGCGCTTTCGCCAAGAACGGCGAAGCCGGCGACATCCGCTTGATCATTGCTCCTGGAACGCTGATCGCGTCCACCCTCATTCTTGGCGCGGTGGGACTGGTCAGCGGCATGATCCCCGCCTTCCGCGCCTCCCGCCTGGACCCGATCGAGGCTTTGCGACACGAATAGAAAGACGCTCGAAAAGCGAGCGTCGGAACAACCATCCTCCCGTATCCGCGTGCTGCTAGAATCGCCGCATGGCAAGCAGGCCCGCTCGAATAGTATCTCGCATCGCGTTCTTTTTATGCGGAGCGATCTCTGTCTTGATAAGCAGAGTCTATTGGGCGATACAAGGTCTCGCTCACGCTAATTCCCGCTTCCGTGGACATTGGTCCTTATTTTCCGCTGCTCTGCTGGCAGTGGGTGTGTTTGCCATTATTATGGCGCTGCTCCCCAGTGGGTGGATTGAAAGGGTGCGCAACGACGGATCGGGCAACGGACGCCTCTCGTCGGCTCCCATCAAGATGCTTGCAAGCTTCGCACTATTTTCTTACATCTTAACTGTGGGACTCGAGTTCGCCCCGCACAGCTGGCATCCTGACTCACAGTCGGTGTTCTTGATATGTCCTGCCTGTGCCGCTAACGATCACAGTGGATCCTGCATTCGGAACGGTGTTGTTGTTTCTGGCCTCTCTGAGGGCGGCAGTTTACGGCTCACTCGGGGGAGGATTGGGATACCTCCTAGTCGCTCTTCGAAATCGTATTTCATGAAAGATTGGCGATTCATCACTGGCGCTTTTCAGCATTTTGCTGAGTTCTCCTATCGTTCTCCATGGCTCTAAACAAAAAACTCGGCATCATCGCAGGCAACGGACGCTTCCCGTTCCTGGTCCTCGATGCTGCCCGCGCGCAAGGGTACGAAGTTGTGGTCGCCGCGATCAAAGAGGAAACTTCGCCGGAGATCGAATCCCGCGGCGCGACCGTGCACTGGCTTTCGTTGGGAGAACTTTCTAAGCTCATCGAAACTTTCCGCCGGGAAGGCGTTACACGCGCCGTCATGGCCGGACAAGTAAAGCATAAGCAGATTTTTTCCAGCATCCGTCCCGACTGGCGCCTGGCGAAGCTTCTCCTGTCCCTCGATCTGCGCAACACCGACGCTCTGCTGGGCGCAGTCGCCAAAGTTCTGGCGGACGAAGGCATCATATTAGAAAATTCGACCGCGCTTCTAGAGCCTCTACTTGCAAAAGCAGGCGTGCTGACCAAACGCGCCCCCTCGCCGCAGGAAAGAAAAAACATCGACTACGGACGCACCGTGGCCCGCGGCCTCGGCGAGTACGACATCGGCCAGACGGTCGTGATCGCCGAAAGCGCCTGCGTCGCAGTCGAAGCCATGGAAGGAACGGACGCGACCATCGCCCGCGCCGGGCAGATTATGGCGTCTTTAGATTCCGGAAAATCAGCCCTCGACCGGAATCTTACCGTGGTAAAGATTGCGAAACCGAAACAGGATATGCGGTTCGATGTCCCGGTAGTCGGAATGAAGACAATCGAAGTCATGCGCGCGGCGGGCGCAACTTGCCTGGCGCTCGACGCCGGCACGTGCCTGCTGCTGGACGGCGATGCAGTGATCGTTGCGGCCGATGCCGCCGGGATCGCAATCGTGGCAGATTAGCCGAGCAAAAGGACTAGCAAAGCCCGTGTGGGTCGGACGTTCTTGTCCGATGCTTTTGATCTTGCTGTTGCTCTTGATCCGACTCGCTTCAATCCAAAAACCGTGCCCGAAGGCAGGCCGCGTACATGGCGCAGGCATTCGTCGGACAGGAATGTCCGACCCACACGACGAGCCAATTTGGTTAAAATCTTTCTTTCGCGGGAGGAGTCCATGTCGCAGATCGAGTTCATCGTTGACCAGCTCAAGCGCGCCTTCGACGGCGAAGCCTGGCACGGCCCTGCCCTCATGGAAATACTTGCCGACGTTGACGCCGCAACCGCCGCCGCGCGCCCCATCTCCGCAGGGCATAGCATCTGGGAATTAGTTTTGCATGTGGCCGCGTGGGAACAAGTCATCATCACCAGAATTGTCGAAGGCAAGGCCGTCGCGCTCAGTGACGAGAAGAATTTCGGTCATATCGAGCACGCCAGTGAAGCAGCATGGCGCCAAGCCCTCGACGCGCTGCAACGAAACCATCAGCAGCTGCTCAAAGTCGCGTCAAAACTGAATGAGTCGCAACTGAACGACCCGGTGCCGGGCAAGGACTACAACCTGCTCTTCATGTTGCTGGGGGCAGTCCAGCATGCCGCCTATCATGGCGGACAAATCGCCTTGCTTAAGCGGGCGCGCGCATAGTACCTTCGTTTGACCAGACGGTTAGCCCGGTCGCTAATTTCCCCTTCTTAGGCTGCCGATTCAACCACCAGGAGAATCATCTGCCGCCCACGGACATCACCCCAGTAGCGGTCATCGGCGTAGGCGTCTTCGGACGCAACCACGCCCGCGTTTACCACGAGCTTGCACAGCAGGGCGAGCCCGTCCGGTTGGTTGGAGTAGTGGATTCAGACCTCGGTCGCGCGGATGCGGTCGCCAAAGAATTCAACTGCCGCGCTTTCGGATCGATCGAGCAATTCGTCTCGACGCGCAGCGAAGTGCAGGCCGCATCGGTCGCGGTTCCCACAATTCACCACCTCGCGGTCGCACGCGCTCTGATGCAGGCGGGGGTTGACGTCCTCATCGAAAAACCGCTGGCGACTTCGTTGGCCGAGGCCGATGAACTGATCCAGCTGGCAAAGACTTCCGGCAGAATTGCGCAAGCCGGACATTTGGAACGCTTCAACCCCGCCGTGCAAGCCACGGTTCCACTCATCACTAAGCCGATGTTCTTTGAAGTTCACCGGCTGAGCGTTTTTAATCCGCGATCACTGGACGTGGACGTGGTGCTCGACTTGATGATTCATGACCTCGACGCGGTACTTTCTTTTGTGAACTCGCCGGTGAAAGAGATTCGCGCCGCTGGATTGCCCATCCTCTCCAACAAAGTGGACATCGCAAACGCCCGCATCGAATTTGAATCCGGTTGCGTGGCGAATTTCACCGCCAGCCGGGTCTCGACCGAGCGTGTCCGCAAGATGCGTTTCTTTCAACCGCATCAATACATTTCCATCGATTACGGCAGACAGGATTTGCTGGTATTCACAGTGGGCGGCGACCATGCGACCGGCACGCCATCAGTCAACCCGGAAATCAAAGTCTCCAAGCCGCCGATTGCTCAAGAAGAACCGCTTCGTGCTGAAATCCGGTCGTTCCTGAATTCAGTCCGCAAACGGCAGAAACCCGTGATCCCGCTGGACGATGGCCGTTGCGCCCTGGCGATCGCACTGGAAGTCAACGCGCGAATCGCGGAGCATGCCGGTAAATGGAGCTTGGGTAGGTAATCAGCCGGTTTATTTCAGATGACCCGATGGCCCGACCACCCGATAACCCGATTTTTGATCTCGGCTATCCAGGGTGACGGCTCGCCTTCTGCGCCTTGCGTTGCGCTTTCGCGGCCTTCTTCATAGCTTTCCGCTGTTTCTTGGAGGCCTTCTTGTTCATCTTCTGCTGATTCTTGGCCGCGCTGCGGGACTGGCGCGCATCTTCCTCGACAGTGGTACGGCTAGCCTGAGCCGGCATCGAGACGGCAACGCTCAACGCCACCAGCAACATGAAAGCAGCAATTCGTTTCATAGCCTCTCCCACCGAAGATACTCCTGCGATCTTACACCGAAGCTACCCCAAGCCGAATCAACGCATGCACCCCTTCCGGCCTCACCCCGGTAACAAGTTTTTACATTTTTTGACAGCCGCAAGCTCGATTCCCCGGTAGGCTTGATAGGTGGTGCCCTTGTGCTAAGTGCTTGTACCACAAGAACTCTTGGCCTCCGGCCAAAAGATGAGAGAATATTGAGGGCGATTTCGCATCCAACGACAATAAGCCGTAAATGCCTCTGATCCAAATCCCGTTACAGGCTCCACCCCCAGCCGAGCGCAATCCGGAACAGGGAGACCTCTTCGAATCGAATGCCTGGGAGTCGGCATACCGGGAGACCCACGATTTCCCCACCCTGCTGATCCAGGCCCGCGACGACCTCGCTCGCTCCAGAAAACGCGAAGCGTTCTGGATGTCGGTGGTGCTCCACATCGTACTGATTCTGATCATCGTCAACGCGCCAAGATTCGAGAAATACCTGCCCCATCGCGCGGTCATGTTAGTACATACCGGCCAAGACGACAAAAAAATAACGTTCCTGGAGGCGTCGCCGGACACGCAGAAGGTGAAGGCTCCGGACACCGATAAGATGTCCGACAAGAACCGGGTTGCGATGTCAAAGCAGCCGCAACTCGATCGCAAGGAACTGAAGAAGCTATTAGATGCAATGAAGGCCGGGCGGCCCGGGCAGCAGGCTGCTCCACCGCAGCAGCAGTCTCCTCCGCCTGCCGCGACTGCACAAAGCGCGCCGCCTGCAGAACAACAACCGCAACCCGCGCCTCCGGCGCCCCAAATAGCGAAGCTGCAGACTCCGCCCGTTACTCAGAAGCAGCCGTCTTTTAGCACCGCACCCATGTCGGCAAGCCAGTCCATCAGTAAAGCGACTCAGGCAGCGGCCGCCAGCCGTGGCAAATACGCCGGCGACAGCGGCGATATGGGACTCGGTCAGCGCCAGCCGACTGCCCGCATGGGTCCAATGGAAATCACCTCCGACACCATGGGTGTGGACTTCGGCCCCTACCTGCAGCGCGTGCTGCACGACGTGCGAGAACATTGGTACGAGATCATTCCCGAATCCGCCATGCCGCCTCTGCTGAAGAAAGGCGAAGTTTCCATCGAGTTCGTGATCCTCAAAGACGGCAAGGTTGCGGGAATGCGCTACGTGAACGGCTCCGGCGACGTAGCCCTTGACCGCGCCGCCTACGGAGGCATCACCGCATCTAATCCCTTCCCCCCGTTGCCAGGCGAGTTTGGCGGCCAGTATCTCGGCTTGCGTTTCACCTTCTACTACAATCCGGACGTGAACCAATCCGGCATCTCCAAGTAGAAGCGATCAAGCTATCTCATGAATTAAAGATTAGAAAGGCGCGCCACCCGCCCAAATCAGTCCGCCCAGGCGAGATAACCTGGAACCACAAGATTCACCAACGGAACGATCATAAGAATGCCCCACCAGTTGGGCTTGCCACGAGCTTCGGCTACGGCCATCCAAACCATGATCGCTATCACCACGTTCACTAACGGAATCAGAAACAGGAGAAACCACCACATCGGTTTCTTAGCCACGCTCAGCACTAAAAAGATATTGGCAATCGGAATCCAGGCGAGCCATTCATTGGCCGTGCCCGTCTTGGTGGCGATGGTCTGAAGAGCCAACGACATGTAAACATAGGCCGCCAAACCAAAAACCACAACAAACAAGAGCATCACGCCAGTCAGTGCCGCGAAAGGTCCCGCGCCTGTGTCCGAAGATTGGGCCAGGGACTTAGCGGCAGACGTCAGCACTGCAACCAAGGCAATACTCAAACCAAGAAGTGGCAAAGGACTGAATCGTACTTTCATTCGAAGTCCCTCCTGAGGACTGAGAAATCGTTCGTCACCGCGCGGGCGGGTGCCCGCGTGTCGTGCGGAGTATACCTCGGAAAGGGCCACTGATTTTAATTTCGAGTGCCATTATTTTCTTGCGTCCTCTATCGCAAGTTGGGCATCGGAAATAGAGAACATCGACCAGAGAGCGCCACCTTCTGTCCGTAACGGCGCGAACCCTTTCAACGCGATATCGAATTAATTTCAGGAGAGACAAAATGAGTGGAGTAGCAACACAAGTACCCGAAGTTCAAGCCCCGGAATCGCCCGCCTACAAGGCGAAGGCCTATGCAGCCAAAAGCGCCACATCGGGGTTGACAACGTTCTCCGTCCCGAGACGCGAGCTACGTCCAGACGACGTGCAGATTGACATCCAGTACTGCGGCGTTTGCCATTCAGACTTGCATCAGGTGCGCAATGAATGGCAGAACAGTTTGCCTACGGTTTATCCCATCGTGCCAGGCCACGAAATTATTGGCCGCGTCGCGAAAACGGGCCGCGCTGTAAAAAAGTTCAAAGAAGGCGACATCGTTGGCGTCGGCTGCATGGTCAGTTCTTGCGGCGTGTGCGAGAACTGCCGGGCCGGCGATGAGCAGTTCTGCGTCAATTTCCCAACCCTCACCTATAACGCCGAGGACAAGATTCTCGGCGGCGTCACATTCGGCGGATATTCGGACAGCATTGTGGTGCGCGAAGCGTTCGTGCTGCGCGTGTCGGACAAGCTCGACCTCGCGGGCGCGGCTCCGCTGCTGTGCGCGGGCATTACTACGTATTCTCCGCTGCGCCACTGGAATATCAGCAAAGGTCAAAAAGTCGGCGTTGTGGGCCTGGGCGGCCTCGGACACATGGGCGTGAAGTTTGCCAAGGCTTTCGGCGCGCATGTGGTGCTGTTCAGCACATCGCCGAAAAAGACCGCCGACGCCAAGCGTTTGGGCGTCGACGAAGTGGTTATTTCCACCAACCCGGCGGAGGTGCAAAAGCACGCTGGCAGCTTCGACTTCATTCTGGACACCGTTTCCGCCGAGCACGACCTCAACGCTTACCTGCAACTCCTCAAAAAAGACGGCACCATGACGCTGGTGGGTGCGCCGGAGAAGCCCGCTCCAGTGGCGGCCTTCAATCTGATACTTGGGCGGCACCGTCTGGCTGGCTCCGCCATCGGAGGCATTCGCGAAACTCAGGAGATGCTGGATTTCTGCGCCGAGCACGGCATCACTTCGGACATTGAACTGATCAAGATCCAGGACATCAACCAGGCCTATGAACGGCTGGCGAAAAGCGATGTGAAGTACCGCTTCGTGATTGATATGGCGTCGCTGAAATAGGAGATTTGGGGGCGTAGGACAAACTTCTCTGGAGGGTGCCCGTTCAAGGTTCGCTTGGACCGAGCACCCTCGCCACTCTAGATGAAATTGTGCATAAGCTGTCCACCCGCCCGATACTCTGAGTCTTACTAGGGAACGGAGTAGGTCCCGGTGCAGGACCAGTTCACAGATCCATCCGCGGCCGCGGTTCCGGTGCAGGTGCCGCTCGACTTGATTCCCTTGAACTTCCCCGCCCCGCTGGTGGCCTGATACTTGTTCGAACCCGACTGCATCTGCCTGTCCTTGGTGGTCGCGGTGAACTGGTAAACGAAGTGGATCTTATCTCCGTTGGCCATGGTTTCAACGAACACTCCGTGGCCTTTCATGCTATTGCCGGTGACCTCTGCGAACTCAGTGCCCGTACCTTCTTTCTCTCGCACTCCCGCGATTTCGCCCTTGGTCGAAGTGCACGTGATCTGGTCGATCGAGTAGGCGTGGCCGGGCTTATCTCCTATCTCGATACTGTGCGCATCGGCCGGTTTGGGGCACGTCCATGCGTTCGATGTCTTGCCCTGTGCCAGAGCCAGGGAAGCACACAAGCACACCGCGCCAACTACCAACAGTAGTCTTCGCATACGTATCCTCCTGAAGTAAGACCTTCTTGCAACCGGGGAGGAACTATACCATGCCAACGGACAGATCTTCGGGAAACTGCTCACGTACCGTTGGGTGCCCCGTTCAAGCTTCGCTTGGGCGGGATTTTCGGGTGGCCGCACGCGCACCGTAGGAGAGATTCCAGCTCGCTCCCTTTTGCGCACCGTCCAATGCGACTCGATCTCCACGGTTCCCGGATCACCGTTCAGATAATGACGAAAACTGCTCCAAGCCCAATCTTCAGGACGCTCGACCAACCCGCGCTCGACCGGATTGCGGTGAATGTAACAAAGCTTCTCCACAAACTTGCTGTGGTTCCAGACGTTGAAGTCGTAATAGCGCTCTAGCCAGAACGAATCCGTAGCTCGTAGAGCCAGTCTCCGCGCCACTCCCTGTTTCAGCGACTGCATGGCCTTTGCAAGCGGGCCGCGCTCCGGTTCGCTCACTAGCAGATGCACGTGCTCGGGCATCACTACGTAACCGTACACACAAAGTTCGTACTGCTTTCGAACGCGCTCCAGAGCGGTTTCGAATGTGCTGCGGGACTTGGGAGTTCCGAGATTCGGCCGACGTTTGTAACAACTGAACGTAAGGAAGTGGAGGTTGCCGGTCTGTTGAAAGCGTTTCAGTCCCCAAGGCATTGGGACAGGACATTTCCGCGACTAGGATCAGTCTGTGACGGATGAACATCAAAATCCCCGCCCAAGCACAGCTTGGACGGGGCACCCTTGGGAGTTGGTATATGGACGCGTAACGTAAGCCACCGGTCCGTCTCCGCGAAACTACCTGCGACGCCGTGTGGGTACTCTATCCTGCTGTTCCTGTAGGCGTTCTTGCAATAACCTAACTTGCAATCGCATGTATAAACTCGCCCGGTGTTTACGGTTTTTACCAATCGCATCAGGATTACGCACACCTTCTCGCGTCAGTTGAAATGTTTCCTCAACCAAGTTGGGGCCGACCTCTTCCCAGACCTGAAGGACCTTTTCAAATCCACCTCGCCAGTGGGCTTCTCCTGACTTGGAGCTTTCCTGAACATATGTGCGGAAAGCGCCAAGAATTGGGAACGTCGCTCCTTTTGTGAGGCGGTACTTGTTTTCTGCGAGACCACCAAATGTTCACCCCTCACCCAATTGGATTTGTGAGTAGTCCGTACAAGGACGCAAGCGAAGTTCCCAAGGGGCTTGGCGCTAAACACGAAGCCGATGGAGTGCTCAAGATTCTGCCTGAGCTTGAGCCGGGGCTCACCGACATCGAGGGCTTCTCGCACCTCATCGTCATCTGGGAGTTCGATCGCTCCCCTAAGCTCGAATTGCACGGACATCGAGACGAATTGCCCGGGTCCGAATCGCGTGGGTCCCAATTGCGTGGGTCGGAATTGATCGGTACGCCCCCCTCCGACAATTGGCCGCATGGGGTGTTTGCAACCCGATCTCCCCGGCGTCCGAACCCGATCGGCCTGACCACTGTCGAACTGCTTCGCCGTGAAGGCATCGAGTTGCATGTTCGTGGCGTCGATATGCTGGATGGGACACCTATACTTGATATCAAACCCTACCTGTCTAACATCCCAGATGAGAAGCTCCGCCGGGGGTGGCTGGCCGAAGCTGAGGCACGACAAAAGTGACGACGTTTGCGGTGGCTCGCCACGCGGAAGGCGGCGGAGAGCCTGCGGGGAAGCCATCAGAAGTAAAGCCGTCTTACCTTCGCGGATAGGCCATTCGTATCAGCGTCCGCTCGGCAAACGGAACGTACAGAAGCGCAGCGGTTGCGCCAAATGCCGCGCCGAAACCAATTCGATTCAGAATTAGAAATGGAGCCACCGCCCATAGCTGGTCGAGCACCAAGACGCCGAGGAAAATCTTGAGGAATTTGTCTCCCAGAAGGGCGTAGTCAAACGCCGCTGCCGACAAGAAGTAAAACCTCACCGGAATGCCGACGCCCGCGGTAACCAGGACTGCAATCGAAATCAGCGGCGCGTGGGTATCGAGCCAGGAGATTTTCTCCACCTCCGACCAATGAATCAGCGCCACGGCATAGAAGACCAAATACATCACCTGGATGAGTCCGAACAATGCGCGCGGGATTCCGCGATGCAGGACCGGAATTTCCAGCTCTGTGTGCTTGACGGTCTTCTGCGCTGTGTCGGCGGCTGGAGCGGTCGTCGCTTTCGCCTCCCCCTGCACTTCCCACTGCACCTCGCCTAGAAACCGATAGCCGCGGCGCGCAACCGTCTCCACAAATCGCGGGTTGGTGGCGGAATCACCCAGGACTTCACGAATCTTGTTCACTGCAGTGTTCAGGCTGTGGTCGAAATCCACAAAGGTGTCGGCGGGCCACAGTCTCTCCCGCAACTCCTCCCGGGTGACCACGTTTCCAGCCCGCTCCAGCAGCATGGTCAACATAACAAAGGGCTGGTCCTGCAGCCGCATCCGGCGCCCTTGTTTGCGCAGCTCTCGCGCCTCCAGATCGGCTTCGAACAATCCAAAGCGGGCAATTCCGGGCTTTCGGCTGGTCAGCGGAGATGGTCCCGACACGGACGCTAGTTTAGCACTGGGTTCAACCCGAGCCTTTCGTGCCCCCGTCTCCTCTTCACCCCGCCGGATCACTGACTCCGCAACTGAAGCACCTTACCCGAATGCCGATGTAACAGATGCCCGCACCAAGGAATTCGACCAGCATGGGACACGCAGTGATATCGCACGTTTACCGGATTGTTCCGTGAGCCTTACCCACCAGCCATTGCCGCCGATCCGGGTCCTAATCGCCGACGACAGCGCGGTCATGCGCACAACGCTGGCTCGCATGTTGGAGGCCAACCCGCTAATCCGAGTGTGCGGCACCGCCCGCAACGGCCAGGAGGTAGTGGAGAAAACCAAACTGTTGCAGCCCGACGGCATCACCCTGGACGTAGAAATGCCCTTGCTCAACGGAGTCGAGGCGCTCAAACGCATCATGAGCGAGTGCCCTTGTCCGGTCATCATGTTCAGTTCCGCCACCCGAGAGGGCGCGGAAGTGACCCTCGAAGCCCTCTCTGCCGGCGCCTTTGACTACCTGCCGAAAGTGAGCTTCCAACCTTGTGCCAATACCCTCAAGCTGCAGCACGATCTTATCGAGAAAATTGAGGCAGCCTCGCACAGCCACCTTTCCCGTACGCGAGCCTTATTTCGCCCACTCCTACCTCCTTCCGCGCCTCGCACCCATTCGCGGGAGACGCCTCAGCCAGTTCCCCGGATTGTGGTCCTGGGCACTTCAACCGGAGGTCCGCAGGCGCTCCAGGGGCTGTTGCCTGAATTGCCGGGCGATCTGCCGCTGGCCATGATCGTGGTACAGCATATGCCCATGGGTTTTACCGCGCCCTTCGCCAAGCGTTTAGATGGCCTTTCCAGGGTGATAGTCTGCGAGGCCCGGCACGGCGAAGCCATACTGCCGGCGACGGTCTCCCCCTCCAACACCGTCCACAGGCCGTCGGTGGATGTCACCATGCTTTCTGTGGCTGAAGTATTTGGCACCTATACGCTGGGCATCATTCTCACCGGCATGGGCTCGGACGGACTGGAAGGCATGACTGCAATTCACGACGCCGGCGGTCTCACCATGGGTCAGGATGAAGCCACCTCCGTCGTGTATGGAATGCCGCGATGTTGCGCTGAACGTGGAATTCTGTAGCAGATCGTGCCTCTGTCGCAGGTTTCCCGGCACATTCTCCAGGCCATCCATTACCGTCCCCGGGTCGGAGTTATGACCTCGGCGAGCCCTCCTTCTGCAAAACCATCCGCACTTTCGCAACTAGCGACGTTGCACAGTAAGGCTTCGCTAGAAACTCATCTCCGGTTTTCTGATCGAGATCACCCGGTAGCGTCGCTCTCGGATAACCCGATACCAGGACGACCTTCAGATCAGCCGACCGGCGGCGCAGGATCTCAGCAAGCTGGATCCCGCTCGAGTCCGGCAACACGGAGTCACAGAGCAGCAACTGAATCCGCTTCCCGCAACGCAGGAATACTCTTCTCGCGGCGACCGCGCACTTTGCGTGAAGTACCCGATAGCCGGCATGGCGAAGGATCTCGCAGGTCACATCGCGGACAAAGCGCTCGTCTTCAATTACCAGAATAGTCACGCTCGTCTCCGGCCGCCGTCGGACCGCGGGCCGCACCTGTGCTGCAGTGGAATGCATGAAGTCTCTCTGTAATTCCTGGATTTCGAGATTCTGATTCTGCAGAAGCGTTCTTGCGTGGCAGGTTCCATCGTAAAAGCATCACGCAAGCGTCAGGGATTCAGCAGGTTACGATTTGGTAGGACGAAACGACGCCTTCGCTCACGGCGCTCTTGTTCCATTCATGTCCAGAGCATGTAAGGTTTTGGGAATTGTTTCCCGAAGCGGGACACCATCTATCTACTGCGCGCCAGCAACGTCTGTTCCGGATCCAAAAGAACCTTGCGAACTCCCACCGGTGCGGAGAGACGAAATGCGGTCTCCTTCCCTTCGGCGAAAACATGGCCCAGGAAGACATTCTTGCCTGCCAGCGACGCGAATAGTGGGACGGCGGTTACAAGGCTATCGGGTGCGTGCTCTTGCAGGATCGTGCCGGTAATCAAGGTTGCGCCTGCCTTATCGGTGAACTTGACTCCACGAAGCTCAAAAGCCGGAATTGCGCTTCCATTCACCCAGCTCTCATAGAACCAGTCCAGCGACTTGTGGCCTTCGTACCAGACCGATGACGGTAGTTCGGACTCCAGCACCGCCATCAGTTGCGCGGTGTTGACCGCCCGGCCTTCGTATTCCGTCCGCAGCCGGCGCAGAGCGCGCAGGAACGGTTCGTCTTCGGTTTTTCGGGACCGAACAGTCCCGCCTTTGCGGTCTGCGTCGCGCATCATAGTCCGCAACATGTGAAACAGCCAGGTGCCGCGTCCATAGCTGATCGCGTTATAGGCGTTGGGTGACTGGGAGGAGGAAAGCCGAAGGCCAAGCGTCACCGGTCCGGCATCCATCAGCGGCATCCCATCGCGGTTCTTGGTCAGCAGGTCATCGCGATACTTTTGCATGACCTGCCGGAACTGGGCGGGATTGCGCGATTCGAGCAGCATCATGGCGCTGTAGTTGGCCAGGGCCTCCATGATCCACTGATCGCGATACCCGCGCCAGGTAACCAGATCTCCCCACCACTGGTGGGCGGTCTCATGGGCAATGATCTGCTCCGAAAGCAGACGCTGGGTTGGGTCGCTTTGGGTCTGTTCTCTCTGCTGGGCCCGCACGAACGCATAGCTGGACAAGAAGATCAGGCCTGGCCAGCCCTGGCTGGTGTAGCCAGGAATTTGCGTAAGGGCCAGTTCGTCGTATGGAAAGGGGCCAAAACAGCGTTCATAAAATTCAAGGGCCCTGGCCGAAACCGCGCCCACCATCTGCGCGTTCTCAGCCGGAGAAGGAGGCTGCCGCATGATCGTACCGCCGCCCAGCGGCCCCACCGATCCGGGGACTTTGAAAAGATCAGGGATCTTGGTCTCAATAGGGTCGGTTCCGACGAAACCCCGCTCTACGGTACCGGTTGCATAGGTAACGACATCCACTCTTCCGGCATGAGTCGTGGTCTGCGAATACTTGCCGAGATTGAAGCCAGCCACCGGGACCGGGCGCTCTGAGACCCAGGTGGAGGATTGTTCTGCTCCGATGGTGTTTGCTTCGGTGCGGCGGCCGGTCGCCACCAGCGTCCACCCGACCGGGTAGCGAAACTGCAAATCGAAGAGCGCCATCGCCAGCCCTACATTGGGATACCAGGTGCCGTGCTCCCCCACGTACAGTAATCCGTTGGCTGCCTCGGAAAGGACTGAGCCGGAATAGTTGAAGCTCAATTCGACTCTCTGGCCGGCCAGCAACGGAGCCGGCAAAAAGACCGCCAGCGCATCATTGCCGCGGCGGGCCAACTGCGAGCCCTCAATGGCCTGGTTGTGAATGAATTCGACCGGATGCCCATCCGCCCGCACCTCCTTCACCTGGAGAAGGCGGGAGAGTTCGAAGGTCAACATCCGCCCTCCATCCTTGCGCGCGGTGAGACTGAGAACGGCATGGGCCTCGAGTTCAGCCGGAGGTTTGACCACAGCCTGAATTTTGAACTGCGAGATCCCGATTTCAGGAATGGGATCTGCGTCGGCGTCCCGGTCAGTTGTCACACCTCCCGGGCGCGCGGCAGCCGGAAAGGAGACCCATACATTGTAGAAGTCTTCGCCCTCAACCGTCTTGTGTTGCCCGGCGGCAATCTGCTCGGCCAGCAGGGAGTCATACCGGACATCAAAGGCTCCCAGCTTGTTTCCCTGCAGGTAGGCATGCAGAAAGTGGTCGCCCGCTGCTGGTTTGTCCGCCGGGGGCAAGTCGCGGTTGAAGGAAAACAACAGGCGCAGTGCGTCCGGCTGCGCCAGGTTGTGGGCAGTCATGGTCCATTCGGCGGCAAACGACGCCGGGTCATCGGCGGTTCTCAGCGCCGGCTGCAACTCACCAAAAACATTGTCGTTAAAACGAAAATAGGCCGTGGAAAATTTCTCTTCCAGAATCGCCGCCCCAGTGAACAGCGCCAGAGACGCCCGTTCCGTGGTGTTGGGCGGAAACAGCAGCAGTTCGCCATCGCCTTGGAAGAACGCCCCGGTAATATGGCCGCCGGCGTCTTCGGAAAATGCGATGGTTCCGTCGTCCAAAGAAATGTGCAGCGCCGCACGCTGGAGCGATGCCTCCCTGACCTTGTAAACCCTTGTCGGATCCAGTCCGACCGATCGCAGCTTCAGGTAAAGCGATTCTGCCGGGCCCGGGGTTTTGGCCGAATCTGGCGCTTGGCCATATGCGTCGCTGGCCAGGCAACCGAGCACCACCACCACCAGCAGCCTGCTCGTTCTGAGCATTACCTTGGGCACCTTCGATACCGCGTTCTGAGCATCTAGAATGCGCCAGAGTGCGTTCATTTGTCATCCCACGATGCTGGCTGTCGCTGGCCTTGGCCGGCGCCGGAGTTATTTCCGCGTCGGCGGAGGTGATTCGCTTGAAAAGCGGCGATGTCATCTACGCTGACTCGGTTAAGGAAGGCACGGACAAAGTCGAGTACGCCATCGGGGATGACACCTATGCCATCCCTAAATCCAGAGTGCAAAGCATCGAAGCGGGAATTCGTCCTCCGGCTCCATCCCAGAGTCAGCCCGAGATTTCCGCCTACACACCTGATACTCCGCTGTCCGGAGAGGGCCATCTACTGGACAGAATCGTTCACGAAGGCAATGTGGATCGCGTCGCCCTAGAAGCGATAGCGTCCGAACACAACGCCGCCCAGACCGCCGCGGCCTTTTACGTTGCCGGCAAGCTGGATTTCCAAGCCGGGAAATACAACGAAGCTCGCCGCGATTTCGAGAGGTCATTGGCGAACGACCCGCAGAATCCTACGATCCTGAATTATTACGCCGCCTTGCTGGTGCGAACCGGCAATGCGCGAGATGCAATTCCTTACGCCGAACGCGCGGTCCGCCTGGCCGCCGATTCTGCCGACGCCCTGGCGGTCCTCGGCTACGCCCAGTTCGCGGCCGATCACCCCAAGGACGCAATTCAAAGCTGGAAACGTTCCCTGGCGCTGCGCCCCGACGCCTCGATTCAGCAGGTCATGGCCCGGGCCGAACGGGAAGCCTCCGCAGAGAGCGCTTACTCGGAGCGCGAAACCGGACACTTTGTTCTTCGCTACGAAGGCGCGCAGAGTTCCAGCGCGTTTCGCAGTCAGCTTCTCTCGACGCTCGAGTCCGATTACGAAGAACTGTCCCACGAGTTTGGCGGCGAACCCCGGTCGAGCATTCAGGTGATTCTCTACACCGATCAGGCATTCTTCGACGTCACCCAGTCGCCTTCCTGGGTTGGTGCAATCAACGACGGCAAGCTTCGCATTCCGCTGCGGGGGCTGGATTCCGTCACCTCTGGTCTGGCCCGGGTGCTGAAACATGAAGTCACCCACTCCTTTGTGAATCAGCTCTCGATGGGCCGCTGCCCGCAATGGCTCAATGAAGGCATCGCTCAAATGATGGAACCGAGATCGCTGCCGCGAGGCGCGCAGCTGGCGGAATTATTCCGCGTGCAGCAGGAAGTCCCGCTGAATTCGCTGGAAGGTGGGTTCACTTCCTTCTCAGGGACCGAGGCGGCACTGGCTTACGATGAGTCCCTGGCTGCCGTTCAGTACATACGAGACCGCTACGGGATGAGCGATCTGTTGCGCATCTTGCAAAGACTTGGACACGGGGAATCTACCGAAGCGGCCCTGCGCTCCACCATCCACTGCGACTACCGGCAACTGCAGGACGAAATCCGCGCCGAGTTGGTGCGCCAGTTCGAACGCTGATTCGATTCCGGATTGCGCCCAGCTACTTTCGTGCGCCCGTCCCCACCACGAATGGGTTGGCTGCGACCCGGATCGGTGGTAATTTCTTGGTGCTGACTTTATGCCACCGCTCTTGAATCAGCGTTCCGCCTTCATGCCCTGGAAGGATCCGCTCCAGGCAAACATCCCGCAGATCCGCGACGGGTTTATGGCCGCCGTCTATTACGGGCAGCGCTGCAGCGGTGATTTCTATGACTTCCTCCGCATCGGCCCTGAACGAGTGCTTTTTGGCCTATTTGACGTGGCTGGAGACCTGCACCGAACCCGCGCCATCGTGGTCGCCATTCAGCAGAAGTTCCGCTCTACGGGGGCCAGCCTGCTGGAATCCAGCGACACCAATGAATCGGAAGCCATGCTCGAGTTGTGGCTGGAACTGAACCGGACGTTGATGCAGGCTGCAGCCGGAGTGCATTCCTGCCCCGCCTTCGTCGCTTGCTATAACGAGGAACTGAGGACGCTCAGCTACGTAAATTCCGGCCATACTCCGGGATTGATTCGCGACCAGGACCAGATCCTGGAACTCAAGGCCACAGCGCTGCCCCTCGGCCTGTTCTCCCATTCCGTCCCCGACTCCTCGGTGGTGGCCCTGCAGCCCGGCAACGCGCTCCTTCTGGTTTCACAAGGCATTGTGGAAGCCAAACGCCGGAGCGTGGAATACGGTATCGAGCGGGCTAAAGAGTATCTTCAAAAGACTGCCTTCGAGACCGCTCACGAAACTTGCGTGGGGATCCTGGCCGATGTGCAGCAGTTTATGGGCACCGCCCCCACCCACAATGATGTGACCGCGCTCTCCGTAGTCCGTTCGAACTGAAGTCCGTTCCTGAAGTCAGTTCCTGAAGACCGTTCAAACCGGACCGGCCACTGGTGCCCCCGACTCCCGCGGGTTACAATTTTGCTGAGGCAGGTCCCGTCCAGTCTGCTTCCTGGTGTTTTGTCCATGCGCAAAAAGCTTTTTGCCCCCGCCCTTCTGATTGCTGCCATATGGCTACCGGGCTTTCTCTCCGCCGACACTGTGGTCGAGGAGATCGTCGCCCGCGTAAATAACCAGATCATCACACGCTCTGCGTACCAGCACGAGCAGCAGCAACTCATAGACGAGGCCAAGCAGCAAGACACCGCTCACGCCGACCAGATTGCCGCCGAAGGCGCAAAGGACGTGCTGCGCGGACTGATCGACCGGGAGTTGCTGCTTCAAAAAGGCAAGGACCTGGACATCACTGCCGATACCGAACTGATCAAGAAGCTGGATGAAATGCGCAAGCAGATGAAGCTGGACAGCATGGATGATCTGGACAAGGCCGCCGCGGCGCAGGGCATTTCGTTCGAAGACTTCAAACAGAACATGCGCACCGAGATCATCACCCAGCAGGTAATTCAGCGCGAGGTGGGCGGACACATTAACGTCAGTAAGGACGACGAGCAGAAGTTCTACGACCAGCACAAATCCGACATGGAACGTCCGGAGGCGGTCAAACTCAGTGAAATCCTGATCTCTACGGAACAGGCGGGGGACGATCCGCAGAAGCTTGCTGCGGCGGAGGCCAAGGCAAACGATCTGCTCAAGCAGATTCGTGCCGGAGCCAGCTTCGAAGACATCGCCAAGAAGGATTCTCAAGGCCTTTCGGCGGCGCAGGGCGGCGAGCTCGGTTACTTTGAGCGCGGCAAACTGGCGAAACAGTTGGAAGATGTGACTTTCGCCATGAAGAAAGACCAGGTTTCCGATGTGATTCGCACCAAACAGGGGTTTGTGATTCTAAAAGTTACTGACCACACGACGGCGGGAATTCCGCCGATGAGTGAAATCGAAAACCGGCTGCAGGAAGCGGTTTACATGCAGAAGCTGCAGCCGGCGCTGCGAGAATTTCTCACCAAGTTGCGCGAGGATGCGTTCATTGACATCAGGCCTGGATATGTGGACAGTGGCGCCAGCCCCAACCAAACCAAGCCCGTGGTGACCACCGCAGCCAAGGAAACCACCGCCAAAACACTCAAAAAGAGGAAAAAAATCGGACCGTTTTAGTTTAAGCTTGGCGGAACCCGGAACTCCGAATAGCGGCTGCGCCCAACGCAATGAAAGAATTCTTCTTATCCGACTGTCCGCAATTCGAAAACAAAATCATCACTTCCAGCTTCGTGGTCACCACCAAACAAGTGAAGCCCAAGAAGAGTGGCGAGCCCTATCTCGCGCTCACGCTCGCTGACCGCTGTGGGCAAATCGAAGCCAAGATGTGGGACAACGTGGCGGACGCGCTCGACGCCTTCGAGCAGGAAGACTTCCTCAAGGTCAAAGGACTGCTCAACAGGTACAAGAACCGCTTTCAGATCACCATCCACAAACTCAGGCGCTTGTCCGATTCCGAAGTGGATTTCGCCGACTACCTGCCCAAGACAACGAAAGATGTTGATGAATTGTGGCGGGCGCTGGAAGACTTCGTCAGTTCATTCCAGGATCCGCACTTGAAATCGTTGGTACAGGCGTTCATGGCCGACCCGGAGATCGCCGCTGCCTATCGCAACGCGCCCGCCGCGAAAACGCTGCATCATGCTTACATAGGCGGACTGCTGGATCATGTCGTCTCCCTCTTCCGCTCTTGCGATCTGCTTTGCCGCAATTATCCGCAGGTCAATCGCGATTTGCTGCTCACCGGAGCCTTCCTTCACGATATTGGCAAGATTCACGAGCTCACGTACATGCGGTCGTTTTCCTATACCACGCGCGGACAATTGCTCGGCCACATGATTATTGAGTTGGAGATGCTGCAAGCCAAACTCGCGCAGGTGCCGGACTTTCCGGCCGAGATGAAGACCCTGTTGGAGCACCTCATCATCAGCCACCATGGCCACTACGAGTTTGGCTCGCCGAAACTCCCCATGTTTCCCGAGGCCCTCATGCTGCATTATCTGGACGACCTGGATTCGAAAATGGAAAGCATGCGAGCGCATTTCGAACGCGAGGCGGGAAGCGAGTCCAGCTGGACCAGTTACAACCCGTCTCTGGGCCGCACTTTGCTGAATACGGCCAAGTTCTTGAAGGACGAAGAGGCTGCGCCAGCCGATACCTCGCAATCCGAGAAGCCTGAGAATAGCGCGGCAAGTTCCCCCAATGGTTCCGGCGCCGGCGTGTCATTCGAGGAGGAAAAAGTCTGACTCTTTGGTGGTCGGGGAGCTGTACTGTTGTGAGTTGCTCTTTTCGACGCTTCTGGTACATCATCAGACAGAAATGGAGGCTCTATGAGATTGCGCATCGGAATGTTCGCGGTGAGTTTGCTCTTGGTGTTCGGCGCCGCCTGCAACAGCAAACCGAGCCAGTTGCAAAATCAGAATTCGGCGCCGGGCAGTGATAGTTCCGCAACATCGTCAACCGGGAGCCAGACGCCAAACGGCGGCCAGCCTGCGCCAGAGACCGCTCCACCTGCGCCGGTCACGATCACCATTCCGGCCGGTAAAGTCCTCACCGTAAGCCTGGCGGACGAAGTCGGTTCCAAAGTCAGCCAGCCGGGTCAAAGCTTCGGTGGCACGCTGGCGAAGCCGGTGGAGGTGAATGGCGAAGTGGCCATTCCTGCAGGCGCAAAGGTCGAGGGCGTCGTCGTGGACGCCAAGCCGTTGGGTCGTTTTAAGGGCGGAGCGCTACTGGAGCTCAAATTGACATCAATCCGTGTAAATGGAGAACAACTGCCGGTGCAAACCGCCATGTTCACCCAAACCCTGAAAGGAAAAGGCAAACGCACCGGTGTGATGGTCGGTGGCGGCGCAGGCCTGGGAGCGCTGATCGGTGGCCTGGCTGGTGGAGGCAAAGGCGCCGTCATCGGAGCAGCCGCTGGAGCCGGAGCCGGAACGGCGGGAACCGCCTTCACCGGAAACAAGGAAATCGTGCTGCCCGCCGAAACCGCTGTGTCGTTCAAATTGAAGGAGTCGCTGAAGATCACTCGATAGTTCTCACCAGCAACTCAACACCCCAGGACTTCGCGTTCTGGGGTATTTTATTTTCAGGACCATTCCGTTGAACGCCACCTTCGACTTCTCCCCCTTCCGCGCCATCACCTTTGACTGCTACGGCACTCTCATTGACTGGGAAGCCGGCATCCTGGAAGTGATCCGCCCGATCCTCGTTGCGCACGGAGCAGAGGTAAACGATCCGGAAATTCTTCGCCTGTACAGCGAACTCGAGGCGGAGGCAGAATCGTCCCACTACCAGCCCTACCGGCAAATTCTGCGCGATGTCGTGCGCGGCTTTGGGGATCGTTTGGGCTTCCGTGCGAGCGATCAAGAACAGCAGTCGCTCCCGAATTCAATTACCAACTGGAATCCGTTCCCGGACACTGTTGCAGCGCTGCACCGTCTCAAGACCAATTTCAAGCTAGGCATCATTTCGAACGTTGACGATGATCTGTTCTCCGCCAGCGCGCGGCACCTCGAAATAGAATTCGACTACGTCACCACCGCCAGTCAGGCTCGCGCTTACAAGCCGTCACTCGAAATCTTCCGGCTCGCGCAAAAAAAGATGGGTATCCTGCCCGAGCATTGGCTGCACGCCGGACAGAGCATCTATCACGATGTGATCCCAGCAAAGTCGCTGGGCATCTCCACAGTTTGGATAAACCGTCCGTCTCCGCGTCCCGGCGCCGGCGCCGCCAAGCAAGCCTCCGCCGCTCCGGATGTTGAAGTTCATAGCCTCGCCGAACTAGCGCAACTCGCGGCCTGAGACGGGTTTCGTGTCCGGTGCCCGTCTTTGTCCCCCGATCTTTGGAGGGACAGGGCGGGGGTACTTTTCTCAGACGCGAAGGTATTAAACTGATGAGTCCCAACCCGCGCGAATTCGCGTAGTCCGCAGCCGAATTGTTTGGAGGCGCAATGCCCACAGCCACTCGCACCGACCCGCTTTCATATCTCACCGAGCAGCTCAACGACCTCAAATCCAAAGGCACGCATTTCCGGCTGCGCGTGCTCGACGACGAGCAGGCCCCGGTCTGTACCTTCGATGGCAAGAAGGTCATCAACCTGGCCTCAAACAATTATCTCGGGCTGACTACACACCCCAAGCTGCGCGAAGCCGCGCTCGCAGCCACGCGCAAATACGGCGTCGGCTCCGGGGCGGTGCGGACGATCGCCGGCACCATGAAAATCCATATGGAATTGGAAGAGAAGATTGCGCACTTCAAGAACGTCGAGGCCTGCGTGGTCTTCCAATCCGGCTTCGCTGCTAATGCGGGGACAGTCTCGGCGGTTCTTGGAAAAGAAGACTTCATCATCTCCGATCAGCTCAATCATGCTTCCATCATCGACGGCGCACGGCTCTCCCGCGCCAAGATTCTAGTGTTCGAGCACAAGAATATCGCCGATGCCGAAGCGAAATTGGCCAGCATCAAAGACCAGCCCGGCAAAAAGCTGCTAATCAGCGACGGCGTCTTCTCTATGGACGGGGACATCGGTCCACTGCCCGCGCTCTGCGATCTGGCGGAGAAGTACGGCGCCATCATGATGGTTGACGATGCCCACGCCTCCGGCGTTCTCGGCCACAATGGCCGAGGCACCGTTGATCATTTCAAAGTCCACGGCCGCGTGGACATCCAGGTCGGCACGCTTTCGAAAGCCATCGGAGCGCTCGGCGGATATGTATGCGGCACCCGCGATTTGATTGATTTCCTCTATCACCGCGCCCGGCCATTTTTGTTTTCCACTTCGCATCCTCCTTCGGTCGCGGCCACGTGCATCGCAGCTTTCGATGTCCTCGAAAACGAACCCGAGCGTATCGAACAACTCTGGGACAACACCCGCTTCTGGAAAAAAGAATTGGGCCTGCTCGGTTTCGACATCGGCGGAAAAACCACGCCCGCCAGCGAAACCCCAATCACCCCAATCATCATCGGCGATGGCGAGCTCACCATGAAGTTCTCGAAAGAGCTGTTCAACGAGGGCGTGCTGGCGACTGGAATCACCTTCCCCACCGTCCCCGAGGGTAAAGCACGGGTGCGTACCATCATGACGGCCACGCACACGAAGGATGAATTGCAGCAGGCGTTGGAAGTGCTGAAGCGAGTCGGAAAAAGAATGGGAATATTGCAGACTTCGGGGACATAGGTCAACCAAGTCGGCATCGAGGAGGTTTTATGCGCTCACTATCAAAAGCCATCGCCGGATTGTTCCTCCTGGTCAGCGTCAGTTGGGCCGATGAAGGCCATCACCATGCCCTCACCGAACAGGAAGTCGGCTCCGTTCACTTTGAAACTTCGTGCTCGAAAGACGTCGCTGAGAGTTTCAAGCGCGCCGTCGCTCTGTTGCACTCCTTCCAGTACGAACAGGCCCGGCAGTCATTCTCGCAAATCGCAAAAGAGCATCCCGAATGCGCGATGGCGCAGTGGGGCATCGCGATGTCGCATTATCACGGCCTGTGGGACAACGGTGACTACGCCGCCGGCCGCGAGGCCCTCCGCAAAGCGCAGCAGATTGCCGCCGCCGACCTCAGTACTACGGAGCGGGAAAAGGCCTACATAGACGCTCTCGCTGAAATCTACCAGGAAGACGGCAAGGACAAGGCCGCACACGCGCAAGCGTTCGAACAGAAAATGGGGACGTTGCAAGCAGCCTTCCCGGATGACAGCGAGGCCGCAACATTTCATGCTCTGTCGCTGGCCATTACGGCGCCAAAAACGGACAAGACCTTCGCCAACCAGCGCAAATGCGCAGAGATTCTCGAACCAATCCTGGCCAAACAACCGCACCATCCCGGCGTCGCCCATTACCTAATCCATTGCTACGACAACCCGGTACTGGCGGAGAAGGGACTGAGCGCTGCCCGCATGTATGCCAGGATCGCGCCCGCCTCGGCCCACGCTAACCATATGCCCTCGCATATTTTCACGCGAGTGGGATCATGGGACGAATCCATCAGCTCCAATCTGAAATCTGCCGAACTCGCAACCAAGGACGAAGCCGCGTCCGCGAACGGAGAAGCCCGCGACCAGCGGCTCCACGCGATGGACTATCTGGAGTATGCGTATCTGCAAAGTGGGCGAATGTCGCAAGCCAAGGCAGTCTTGGATGAAATGAGGTCGCTGAAGCCCATGCCGGGGCTGACTTTGACCGGAGGCTATGCGAATGCCGCCATTCCCGCGCGCTACGCTTTGGAGCGCAGCGACTGGCAAACAGCCAGCACGCTACAACCGGCGACTGACACCGTTCCCTGGGCGCAGGCCATCACTTGGACGGCGATCGGTATCGGCGGCGCGCGAAGCGGAAAGCTCGATCGTGCTTCTCAAGCCGAACGCACTCTGGCTACTCTGCGCGATTCCGCTGCCGTCCAGAACATGTACTGGTCGAATCAGATCGAAGTCCAGCGCCGCGAAGTTGCTTCCTGGATCGCCGAGAAGAATGGCAAGACCTCGGATGCCATCGCGTCAATGCGCTCCGCCGCCGAGCTGGAAGAAAGCATGGACAAGCACGCCGTTACTCCCGGGGCCATAATTCCTGCCAGAGAAATGCTGGCTGAATTACTGCTCCTGCACCATCGCGCCGACGAGTCGCTGACCGAGTACCAGGCCGTTCTCAAACTTGCACCGAACCGGTTCAACGCGCTATATGGCGCAGCCAATGCCGCCGAAGCGTCCGGAAACGCGGCGGTTGCGAATCAATACTTTCGGAAACTGACTGAGATTGCCGTCGGAGATGAACGGCCAGAGTTAGTTGCGGCGCGGAAGAAGATCGAAATCACCGAGCGAAGCTCTGCGCAGTAAGGCGCCTGCGCACCCAGGCAGAAACGTCCAAGCGGCTCGCCCGTTCGAGTCGCGAAGCGACGGCATTTAATTAGCCCAGCACGTAAGTGCTGGGAGAGGAAAGGAAAGGACGGACGCAGAGTTCCCTTTAGGGAACGGCAGTTCTCCCCTAAAGAGGACTCGGGACTCGGTCCCACTGCCACCCGGCGCTTACGCGCTGGGCCAGTTAAATCGCGTCGCTTCGCGACTCGCAGCGTCCCGCGCTCTCAATCGCCATTAGTGGTGGGTAATGCGGAAGGATGAAGGGAGAGTTCCCCTTCAGGGAATTGCACAGAGTTGCCCCGCAGGGGACGGCACCCCATAGCTCACCCCGCCCGGTGCACGACCTTCCCGCCTACAATCGTTGCCACCACCTTCCCCGTAAGCTGTCGTCCGTCAAACGGGGTGTTGTGTGACTTCGATCGCGTCTTCGCTGCGTCGAACGTCCATCGCTTCTTAGGATCGAAAATGGTCACGTCGGCATGACTCCCGCGCAGCAGCGTCCCCCGGCCGCGCAGATCTATGACTCGCGCCGGCCCTGAGGTGAATAGCTCTACGATGCGTGCCAGCGGCATTCGATGACCGGAGTAAAGGACGGTGATTGCCAGCCCCAGGGCGGTCTCCAGACCGGTGATCCCAAACGCGGCCCGCTCAAACTCGATGATTTTCTCGTGCGGCGCGTGGGGTGCGTGGTCGGTAGCAATTGCGTCCACGGTACCATCCGCCAGCGCAGCAATCAGGGCCTCGCGGTCCTCCGCCGAACGCAATGGTGGATTCATTTTGAAATTAGTGTCGTAGTCGCGCACGTCGGTGTCGGTGAGCGCGAAGTGGTGAGGCGTAACTTCACAGGTCACTCGGGCCCGGTTTCGCTTTCCCCGGCGCACCGGCTTCAACGCCTCCGCGGTTGAAAGATGCGCCACGTGCAGGCGCGCGCCATTGAATTGCTGCGCCAGTTGCACGTCGCGGTCAACGATCGCGGCTTCCGCCATCACGTTCATGCCCCTAAGCCCCAGCCGGAATGAGGTCGCCCCTTCATTCATCGAGCAGCCCTGGGTCGCGCGAGTATCTTCAGCATGCTGGACAACCGGAAAATTAATCTCGGCGGAAGCGCGCAATGCGTCGCGCATGGTGGTATCGCTGAGGATGGGCTTGCCATCGTCGGTGACGGCCACCGCCCCAGCGCGTTGCAGAGCGCGAAAGTCGGTAAGCACCGCGCCTTTGCTGGCCTGGGTAGCGGCGGCAATGGGAAATACGTTCACCACCGCACCCCGCTGCGGCTGCCGCAGCCACGTGACCCACTCGGGAGAATCGAGCACCGGCTGGGTGTTAGGCATGCAGCAAACCGACGTAAATCCACCTGCAGCAGCCGCCGCCGTACCCGAGGCAACGGTCTCCTTATAGCTCTGCCCCGGCTCCCGCAGGTGCACGTGGAGATCAATGAATCCCGGCGCAACGATTAGCCCTCGCGCATCAAACTTCTCATCCGCCCCGCCGCGGATTTTATTCGGAAGGGCGATCTCGACAACCTGCCCGTCGCGCAAGAGGACGTCCATCAGCGCATCCACTTTCGCCAGCGGATCAATCACACGTCCGCCGCGAATTAGAAGCGACCCGGATTTCGCATCTCTAGACATTGTCGGAAAATTGAATCATTGAATCATCGGATCATTGAATCATTGAAAAAACAGCTGGGAGCGATGGCGACTTTCAATGATTCAATCCCCCGATGATTCAACTTCTTCCCAGCGCCCGCGCCAACACCGCCATCCGCAGCGGCACGCCATTCTCGACTTCTTCGACGATCACCGATTGCGGACAATCCGCCACTTCCCAGGTCAGTTCCAGACCGCGAATAATCGGGCCCGGATGCATGAACATGGCATCGTTCTTCGCAAGTCGTAGCCGCGCCACCGTCATCTGATAACGGGCAATATAATCCGGCAGAGAAACTTTCAGACCCGCAAGCCGCTCTTTCTGTACCCGCAGCACCATGACCACATCCGCCCCGCGGACTGCATCCTCGCAACTTCGCGTAATTCGCAATCCGGGCGCTAGAGTGGTCGTGATTTCCGGTAGCAGTTCTGGCGGCCCGCACAACGTAATTCGCGCGCTGGATTTACTCAGCAGATGAATCGCCGACCGCGCCACCCGGCTGTGATAGATGTCTCCAACTATCGCTACTTGCAGTCCGGCAAGCTTCTTTTTGTGACGCAGAATCGTATAAGCGTCGAGCAAAGCCTGCGTCGGATGCTCGTGCATACCATCGCCAGCGTTGATCACGGGAATATCCAGATGGCTGGCCATCAGGTGCGGCGCTCCGGCGTTGGGGTGCCGGACCACAATAACATCCGCGCCCACCGCGCGCAGCGTGTATGCCGTGTCGAGCAGGGACTCGCCTTTCTCAATGCTCGATCCGCTGGAGAGAATGAGCGTTGTCGTCGCCCCTAAAGCTTTCGCTGCTATTTCAAACGACGCCCGCGTCCGCGTGGACGCCTCGTAAAACAACAGCAGCACCTGCTTGCCGCGTAGCAACGGTCGCGCCTTTAGCGGATTCATCTTGCGGGCCAGCTGCAACAGCCGGTTGATCTCCGCCGCTGGCATGCCTTCAATGCCCAACAGCGATCCCCGAGCTGCGATTTTTTTTAAGGCCTGTTGTCTGGCAGCTTGCATGGTTGCCACGGTTGCCAAGATTGCCGACTTCAACTCTGTTTGTCTTTCTCCACCAGGAGGACCTTTTCGGTTTGGTCCACGTCGCGCAGCAGCAACTCGATCATCTCTTCACGCGTCGTCTGCACCTTGCGACCGACGAACGTCGCCTCGATGGGAAGCTCCCGATGCCCGCGATCAATCAGCACGCACAATTGCACCAGCGTCGGCCTGCCCTGGCGAAACAAAGCGTCCATTGCCGCCCGGGTAGTGCGCCCGGTGTAGAGAACGTCGTCCACTAGGACGATCTTTTTCCCCGTGATCGGGAACCCAATATCGGCCTTCTGCACCACCGGCTTGGCCAGCGGAGACAGGTCGTCGCGGTACAGCGTGATGTCGAGGGTCCCAACCGGTACCGGCACTTTTTCAATGCGTTGAATCATTCGCCCGATGCGCTCGGCCAGAAACACCCCTCGGCGGCGGATTCCCACCAGGCCCAAATCCTTTGCACCGTCGTTCTTTTCAATGATTTCGTGCACCAGCCGGACCAGCGTCCGTTCGATTTCGGACGCCGACATCAACTGGGCTTTCTGGCGCAGGTTCGGCAGGCGAAGAGGCGTCTTAGAAGACATAAACGCTGCATCATACGCGGGGCAGGCGGTGTTGAGCAAGAAGGTGGGTGGACCGGCCGAAATCAGGCCGACGGCCCCTTCCGCCGCAGCATGGCGGCGGAGATTGCCCCTCCCAAACCGGAAAGAAGCACGAACACCACGCACACAAATACAAAACCGAGAACCAGCATGACAATCAGGCCCTGCTGGGAGGTGAAATAGTCGAACACCTGGCGGGCCTGCGGGTCTGGATTGCGGGCTTGCGCACGACGCACCGCCTCCATCATTACGCCCCGGAACTCGTTTTGCGCATGGGAGGCCAGCGTAATGACCGCGGTCAGCGCGGTGAAAATTACAAATCCGAATGCGCCGCAGAGCGCGCCAAGTCTAAAACCGGCAACCGGCGTTGTCTCTTGCAACGAACTGCGTCTGCAGTACAGCCGAACGGCTAGAAACCCAGCCAGAGGCATTGCCACAATAAACCCCAAAGGAAGCAGGCTAAGTATCCCCGCGGCAGCTCCGGCGTTCAGCGCAGAACGCACCGCAGCCTGGCGGTCTAGGCCTCCGGCTCGGCGTGTAATGGAGGCGTTGGCTTCGACTCGGACATAGCTCGAATGGGAGCCCGAAGAAGAAACACCCGGTGGGGAAGCGCCGGCTCGCGTGACCGTGGCGTCAGACGTAGGCTCGCGGGCGGAGAAGCGGATCTGGGGCACTCCACAACTGGGGCAAAAAGGAGAGAGGTCCTCGACCACCGCCCCGCACCCTTGGCAAAGATGTTCCACCGGTTCTTAGATTATCCCAGGCAATTATCTCAGGCAGGCGCATTCACGCAATCCTGGCCGAGCTGAAGCCCGCTCTCTAACCGTTCGCCCTTACGCGGCCAGGAATGGCCGCTCTTCGACGGTAGCCCTAGATTGTGTCCTCTTTACCCCGCATGCGCACGTACACCAGAGCAAAATCCGACCCGTTGCCCTGAGGGTCAACCGCAACGATGCGTTGATTGCCTTTGGTCCCGGCTTTCAGTTCAGTGCTCTTGCCTTTATTGTCGCCTTCACACTTCAGATCGTCTGAGTCGCCGTTGTAGCTGTAATTACTGCCGTGCGAGTTGTGACACAGCAGGACCTTCCCGTATTTCTTCAGCTGGTCCTGATAGTACGCGATGACCTTGCTGGGCGCGTCGTCGGTCAAATACTCGATGGCCACCACCTTCAACCCGTACCCGCCAGCGGAAATGTTCACGTTGGCGCTCTTCTCGTCGTGGTCGCCGTTCTTCGGTTTCAAGCGGGCGCCGGGATAGACCGGCAAACCAGTATCGCGCGCGTCGGCATTGTTGTTCACGTGAATGCCGCCAAACGGTGTAGTGATGTCCACGTTCTTGTCCTCGCCATTGTTGTCTTTCTTCACGTTGACGCTGCACGCCGTGAGCAGCAAAAGAGCGGTCGCGAGCAGGAGAAAGCTGGAAAGTCGAGTTCGCATAGCGGAGTCCTCCATTAACTCTATTTCTGCGCCGGCTGCACAATCCCTTGGCCGCGCGCTGCAACTCCGGGGATAGTCACCGGCAAGTGTCCATGAATTTCGACCTCTCCGAACAAGGCCTTGACCGCGCTGGCCTCCGAAACCTGCGCT
>Ga0137390_10000265_pt1 | contig 33599 bp, 36 predicted proteins | sample 15con2h24AmetaG_FD_104937 | JGI IMG/M metagenome (GOLD analysis project Ga0137390, IMG submission 104937) | Vadose zone soil microbial communities from Angelo Coast Range Reserve, California, USA - 15con2h2.4A metaG | ecosystem: Environmental > Terrestrial > Soil > Vadose zone > Saprolite... | reverse complement strand
TCGGCGATGCCCCGGTGGCCCAGGTAGCGGTTGAAGCGGGCCTGGTAGATGGCGTTGAGGGGGCCGAGGCCCATCGACACCGTGGGGAACTCCCAGAAGTCGGGCATGAGGCGGGGATGCGGGTAGCTGGAGAGCCCCCCGCCGCCGACCTCACGGCGAAAGCCGTCGAGCTCGTCCTCGGTGAGGCGGCCTTCGAGGAAGGCCCGGGCGTAGATGCCCGGCGACGCGTGGCCCTGGAAGAAGACCTGGTCGCCGGCGGCGCCGTCGTCCTTGCCCCGGAAGAAGTGGTTGAAGCCCGTCTCGTACAGCGCCGCCGACGAGGCGTACGTGGACAGGTGCCCGCCCAGGCCCTCGGACGCCGCGTTGGCCCGCAGCACCATGACCACGGCGTTCCAGCGCAGGTAGGCCCGCACCCGGCGTTCGAGGGCGCCGTCGCCGGGGCTCTCCGGCTGCTCGTCGGCGGGGATGGTGTTGACGTACGGCGTCGACACCGGGTCCGGCAGCCCGGCCCCACACTCCTGCGCCACCTGAAGCTGCTTCGAGAGCAGGTGGCGGGCCCGTGCGGCTCCCCGGAGGTCGATGACCTCCTGGATCGACTCCACCCATTCCTGCGTCTCGCCCGGGTCGAGGTCGGGTGGCCGCCCGGTGACTTCCTCGACTGCGGCAGTTTCCATCTAAGTCCCCCGGACTTCGCTGGGGGTGGTCGATCGGCCCGCCGGTTTCGGCGCCGACGCGGGGTAGGCGTAGAAGCCGCCGCCGGTCTTCCGGCCGAGCTGGCGGGCCGTCACCATCTGGCGGAGGAGGCCGGCCGGCACACACCCGGGCTCCCGGCGCTCCCCGTAGAGGCGTTCCAGGACGGCGAGGCTCGTGTCGAGACCGATGAGGTCCAGGAGCTCGAACGGTCCCATGGGGAACCCGCACCCACCCTTCATGGCGGTGTCGATGTCCTCCATGGTGGCGACATCGCTCTCCAGCATCCGAATTGCCGAGTTGAGGTACGGGAAGAGCAGGGCGTTGACGATGAAGCCCGCCGAGTCCTTCGACTTGACGGGGGTCTTGCCGCAGTCCAGGGCGAACTGCCAGGCCGCAGCGACCGTCTCCTCGGCCGTCGTCAGCGCCGGCACGATCTCCACGAGCGGCATCACGGCGGCCGGGTTGAAGAAGTGCATGCCGCACACCCGGTCCGCCCGGGAGACCGACACGGCCAGCTCGAGCACCGGCAGCGTCGAGGTGTTCGTGGCGAGGATCGTCTCGGAGCCGCAGGCGGCGTCAAGCTCGGCGAACAGCGCCTTCTTCGTCGCCAGGTCCTCAACCACAGACTCGATGACGAGCTGACAGAACTCCAGCGCCGCGAGATCGTCGACAGCGGTGATCCGGCCGAAGGCGGCGTCGCGCTCCTCCGCCGCGATCTTGCCCTTCTCGACTTGCCGGGTGAGCGACTTCCCGACCTTGACCAGGCACTGCCGTGCAGATTCCTGGGTGCGGCTGCGGAGTACAACATCGAACCCGGCTCGGGCGGCGACCTCGGCAATGCCGGCCCCCATGATGCCCGACCCGACGATCCCTACACGTTTTATCTCCAACGTTTTTCCTCCGATTTCTAGGGTCCTAAGTGGAAGTTATTGCTGCAGTTTGGACTGTCCATATGAGAGATAGCACTCTGCGTATGGCGATTTAAACAAGGGTCCTGCACGTTGATTTGACGCCTTCTATACCCCGCCGGAATCTCGGCAGGGAGTAGGCTGGTGGCACAGGCACGCTGGCCTTGCTGCTTCCCAGTCTCTCTCTGCCCGTTCCAGGGATGAACTTCATCGCTGCGGGCACCCTTACCTTAGACTGAAACCGTATATGACGTCAATTGCCCCCGCGTGAACTTTCGGTTACATGTGGATGAATTCCACTCGTCATCTACCGTTGTAGACATAAAAACCGCGCCCAAGTTTCCTGCCGAGCAGGCCCGCCTCGCACATCCGGTCGAGCAGTGGCGGCGGCGCGTACAGCGGCTCCTTGAACTCGTCGTAGAGCGATTCGGCGACCGCGGCAACGGTGTCCAGGCCGATGAGATCCGCAAGGGCGAGCGGCCCCATGGGGTGGGCGCAGCCCTCGACCATGCCGGCGTCGATGTCGGCGGCCGTGGCGAACCCGGACTCCAGCATGCGGATCGCCGAGAGGATGTACGGGATGAGCAGCGCGTTCACGATGAAGCCCGCACGGTCCTGCGAGCGGACGATCCGCTTGTGGAGCACCCGCTCCGCAAACTCCGCAGCCCGGGCCGCGGTTGCCTCGCTCGTCAGCAGCGAGGTCACCAGTTCGACCAGGCGCATGACGGGGACCGGGTTGAAGAAGTGGAGGCCCAGGACCTCCTCGGGGCGGCGGGTGACCATGGCCAGCCTCATGATCGGGATCGAGGACGTGTTCGACGCCAGGATCGTCCCCGGGCCGGTCACAGCATCGACCTGTTCGAAGACCGCGGCCTTCACGTCGAAACGTTCCACCACGGCCTCGATCACGAGCTCCCGGTCGGCGAGGTCGCCCATCCGGGTCGTGAAGCGCATCCGTTCCAGCGCCTGCACCCGGTCCTCGGGAGCGAGCTTGCCCCGGTCCACCGCCTTCGCCAGGGACGACTCGATGCGGCGCTTGCCGGCCGCGAGGGCGTCCTCGCCGATCTCGACCACGACCACGTCGAGCCCGGCCCGGGCGGTCACCTCGGCGATGCCCGATCCCATCAGACCGCAGCCGACTACGCCGACTCGCTGGATATCTTCGCTGAGTTCCGGTGCGGTCCCCAGGCGGTCGACCAGGCCGGTCGTGACGGTGCCGCCGTTGGGCCCGTTGCTGCCGTTGGGCTCTGCCGCAGTACTAGCCATGGACATACTCCCCGGGTGCGTCGGCGATGGGTGGGTGGGCATCGCTGCCCATGGACGGTGGGGTGGTCCGCGTGCCCGCCCGCTGTGCGATCCAGCTGCTCCAGTCCTGCCACCACGACCCCGCGTGCTGCGCGGCGGCCGAGCGCCATTCGTTGGGGTCGTCCGGTAGGACGTCGTTGGTCCAGTACTTGCGCTTGGCGTCCGGCGGGTTCACGATGCCGGCGATGTGCCCCGACGAGGTGAGCACGTAGCGGCACTCGCCGCCGAGCAGCCTCGTCGTTGCGTAGGACGTGGTCCACGGAGCGATGTGGTCCTCGACGGCCCCGACGATGTACACGTCGCCGGTGATCTTGCCGAGATGCAGCCGCCGGCCTGCCAGCGTCATCTCGTCGTTGGCCAGCTGGTTCTCCTGGTAGCAGTAGCGCAGGTAGAACGAGTGCATGTTCGCCGGCATCCTGGTGCTGTCGGCATTCCAGGTCAGGATGTCGAAGGCCGGCGGGTCCTGGCCCATGAGCCAGTTGGAGGCCACGTAGTTCCAGATCAGGTCGTTGGCCCGCAGGGCATTGAAGGTCCGCTCCATGTCCGCGGCGTCGAGGAACCCCGTCTTCGCCATCTTGCGCTCGAGCCGGGCAATGGACTCGGCGTCCGTGAAGGTCCCGAGGGGGCCGGGCTCCGAAAAATCAACGATGGTGTTGAGCAACGTCGTCGCGTTCACCCGGTGCTCGCCACCCGCCTCCAGATAGGCCAGCAGCATCGTGGCCAGCGTGCCGCCGATGCACAGCCCCGCCATGTTGACGATCGGCGACCCGGTGATCTCCTCGATGACGTCGAGGGCGGCGCGGGGGCCGTGGATGAGGTAGTCGTCGAGGGAGACGTCGCGCATCGACTCGTCCGGGTTGCGGTAGCTGATGGCGAACACGGTGTGGCCGTGGGTGACCGCCCACTCGATGAAGCTGCGGCCCGGCGAGAGATCCATGAGGTAGTACTTGTTGATCCACGGCGGCGACACGAGCAGCGGTACCTCGAAGACCGTCTTGGTCTGCGGCTCGTACTGGATGAGCTCCATCAGCTCGTTGCGGAACACGACCTTGCCGGGCGTGACCCCGAGGTTGCGGCCCACGGCGAAGGCATCCGGGTCGAACTGGCGAGGCATCCCCTCGTTGTGGAGGACGTCGTCGACGAAGTTGCGCAGGCCCTTGAGGACGCTAAGGCCCTTGGTCTGGGCGGCCTTGCGGAGGGCCACGGGATTGGTCGGCAGGAAGTTGGTCGGCGCCAGCGCGTCGACGAGCAGGCCGAGCCCGAAGGCCGCCTTCTCACTCTCGTGCTGGTCGAGGTCGGCGGCGGTGACCAGTTCGTGGACGAACTCCGCCCACGCCAGGTAGGCCTGGCGCTCGCCGAAGAACACGGGGCTCTCGTCCCAGACCGGATCCCGGAACCGCCGGTCCTTGGCGTCCGGCTGGAGGGTCGGCTGGGGCTTGGCCCCCATGGCCCTGGCCGCCATGCCGGCGGTGGAGGCCGCCAAGCGGCCGCCGAAGCGCATCCCCGCCTCCCAGACGCCGACCGGGTTGGTCACCAGGGCAGCCCCGAGCTTGGCCATGGTGGGCCCCAGCGACAGGGGGTCCTGGCGCGCGAAGAGGTCGGCCTCGGGGCCGATCGCGGCGGCGGTGCCGTTGCCGTTATCGGGTTCGGGTTGCGGTTCGGATGTTGTCGCCACTTACGCTCCTGTTCCTCGTGCGGGGGCGCCCGGGACCTCCCGGTAGTAGCGGAAGAGGATTTCCGCGGCGCACGCCGGCTTTGGGTTGCCCTCTGCCTCCACGGTAGCGCGGAACTCGACCTGGACCCCGCCCGGGACCTCCTCGACCGTCCCGAAGGCAATGCTGCCCCGCACCCGTGAGCCGGCCGGCACCGGTGCCGGGAACCGCACTTTGTTGGCCCCGTAGTTAAGGATCAGGGCCGCCCCCGTGACCTCGAGCAGTTCGTAGAGCATGCCGGTGAACATCCCGAGGGTCATGAACCCATGGGCGACCGTACGGCCGAACGGCCCGTTCCGTGCCCGCTCGGGGTCGACGTGGATCCACTGCTCGTCCCCGGTGGCTTTCGCGAAGCTGGTGACCATGTCCTGGGTAACCTCTCTCCAGGAGCTGACCCCGAGGGGCTGCCCGGCGAGGGCCCCGGCCAGGGACTTGAGCTCGCCGATGTCGACGGACTTCGGTGCTGGCGCCGGCTCGGCCATGGTGCACCCCTTTCGTTGGTTCGTCTTGACAAAGTTAGCAGAGTTGCTGCATAGTTAGCAACAGGTTCCCACCCAGCAGGCAGATCCACTCGAAAGGAGAAGGCCATGGCTGTTCATGTCGCAACCGCTGTCCAGGACGAGGTGCTCGAGATCATCGACACCGTCGAAGATGCAACCCTCAAGGTCCTCAAGGACTGGACCAAGACCCTCGAGACCGCCCCGACGCTGAGCGAGTTCTACTTTGGCCCGAAGTTCCACTTCTACGGCTTCGCGGAGAAGCTGTGGGCAAGCCAGAAGGAATTCATGGTCAGCCTGCTGGAACTCGCCACCGAGGCCGGCAAGCACGTCCCGGACCCTTACAAGAAGACCCCCGCAGCTGCAAAGTAGACCCGGTTGCACCGTTGGGCGAGTTCCCTTGTGGCCGCGGATCAGGGATGATCGTGGCCTCACATGGACACCCTCGGTAGCTTCATCCGCACACAGCGGCGCCTGGCCAATCTCACACTCAGGGAGATGGCCGAGCTTGCCAAGGTGTCGAACCCGTACCTCAGTCAGGTCGAGCGCGGCCTCCACGAACCTTCCGTGCGAGTGCTGCGCTCGATCGCGTCCGCCCTCAATCTGTCGGCCGAGACGCTGCTGGCGCAGGCGGGCCTGCTGGAAGGGTCCGCCGCCGTTGAGGCGAAGCCCACGGGGGCCGACGCCGGGCCAGACCGGGAGGCGCCCACCACCGAGGCGGCCATCCGCCTCGACCCGGCCCTGACCGAGGGCCAGAAGGAAGCCCTCCTGGCGGTCTACCGGGACTTCGTGGGGGCCAAGGACTAACTCGCCCGCGGGCCAGGGGGGATTCGCAGCTCACCCCCCTCCGCTTCGCTCCGGGGGGCTGCTACTCCCCCCTGGACCCCCCTCGCCCGCGGGCGGGTTTATACCTGGCGGTCGAGGAAGTCGTAGACCTCGCTCAGGTCCACACCGGCGTAGGCGCCGGCGGGCAGCGTCGCCAGGACGTAGCCGTGGACCCGGGCCGCCGGCCAGACCCGGCCCTGCCACCTCGACGCGACGTCCGCCGGCGGGCGGCGGCAGCACTCGCCGTCCGGGCATTGCGACACCTGGCGGTAGGTGGTCTCGTGGCCCCGGAAGTAGCGGGCGTCCTCGGCCCTCGACCCGATCGTGACCGCTTCGGGCGTCGGCATGTCGGCCTCGAGGTACGTGCTGCACCAGAACTCCCCCACCGGCGTCGACGTGTACTGGGCGTACTCGGCGAACTTGTCGTGCGAGCGGAATGCCTGCCGCGTCCCCCACGTGCGGCACACGCGCTGGCCCTCGATGATCCCGGCGGCGTCGGTCGGGAAGGGCACCCCGTCGTTCTCGTACGCCTTCCAGATCACCCCCTCGTCGTCGGCCCGGAGGAAGTGGACCCGAAGGCCGAGGTGGTGCGTGGCGAGGTTGGTCAGCCGGTGGGCGGCCATCTCGTAGGAGATGTAGAAGACCTCCTTCAGGTCCTCGGCCGAGATGTCGCCCTTGCGGCGGGCGGTGGTGAGCAGGTCGACCGCCGTGCGCTGGGGCGCCAGCACCGCCCCGGCGAAGTAATTGGCCTCGACTCGCTGGCGGAGGAACTCGCCGAAGTCGGCGGGGTCGCCGTGGCCGAGGGCGAAGTGCCCCAGCGTCTGGAGGACGACCGAGCGGGCCGCCCGGGTGGGCAGGGTGTTGCGCTGGTGGACGTAGATGCGCCGGTGCTCGAGGTCGGCGACCGAGTCGACCGACACCGGCAGGTCCTGGACCCGGTGCAGGGTGAACCCGTAGTGGGCGACGAGGGCGGTCAACGTACTCTCCGCAACGGCACCCCCCTCGTAGCCCGCCGCGCGCAGGGCCTGGGTCGCCGCCTGCTCGATGTCGGGGAAGTAGTTGTCGTGCGCGCGCATCTCGGAGCGGAGCCGTGCGTTGGCGGCCCGGGCGCCCTCGGGGGTCCCTGCCTGGGCCTGGGACTGCGCCTTGAGGGCGTCGAAGAGCCCCACCACGTGCTCGAGAAACTCGTGCGGCACCTGGCGGGAGGCCTTCAGGAGCGGCAGGTTCAGACCCTGGTAGAGGGGGTCGTCCTGGGCCCGCTGCAGGGCGACCTCGAGACGGGCCCGGCGGGTGGGGGGGTCGGTGGCGATGAGCTCGCCCGTGGTGACGCCCAGGGCCTTGGCGAGGTCCTCGATGAGCGACAGGCGCGCCTCACGCTTGCCGTTCTCGATCAGGGACAGGAACGACGCCTGCTTGCCCACCAGCTGGCCCAGCTGATCGAGCGTGAGATCCCTCGACCGGCGCAAGTGCCGGAGTCGCTGACCGAAGACAAGAGAGTCAAATCTAGCGATCGCCACGATAACTTTCCAAGAAATATGCGGAAATGAAATGTTGTCGCAATCTTACCAGGTGAAAGATCCCCATAATCTGCCGAGAAGAGGATTTTCAACAGTTTTCGGCTAGTTGAAGCCGGAGCGGAGTGGGGAGGGACACGGTGGGGGGAGCCGAGGGCATCGAGGTGCTGGGCGTACGCGACCAGGATGTGCTCAGCGACGGGGCGCTCGCCTTCGTGGGCGGCCTGCAACGGGAGTTCCGCCAGCAGCGGGGTCGCCTGCTGAGCGCCAGGATCGAGCGCCAGCGGACGCTGGACTCGGGCGAGTGGCCCGACTTCAACCCGGCCACGCGCAGCGTCCGGGCCGGAAAGTGGCAGATCGCCGACGTCCCGAAGGACCTGCTGGACCGGCGGGTCGAGATCACCGGGCCCGCCGAGCGCAAGATGATGATCAACGCCCTCAACTCGGGTGCCAGGGTCTTCATGTGCGACTTCGAGGACGCCCTCTCCCCCACCTGGCACAACGTCATCGAGGGCCAGCGCAACCTCCGGGACGCCGTCGCCCGCACGATCAGCTACGAGGCCCAGGACGGCCGGCGCTACCAACTGAACGACAAGACCGCCACCATCTGCGTGCGGCCCCGCGGCTGGCACCTGACCGAGAAGCACGTCCTCGTCGACGGCGAGCCGGTCTCCGCCAGCCTCTTCGACTTCGGCCTCGCCCTCTACCACAACGCCCGGGAGCTGCTCGACCAGGGCTCCGGGCCGTACTTCTACCTCCCGAAGCTGGAGGGGTACCTGGAGGCCCGGCTGTGGAACAAGGTCTTCCTCTACGCGCAGGAGCGCCTCGGCCTCTTCCCGGGCACGATCAAGGCAACCGTGCTCATCGAGACCGTGATGGCGGCCTTCGAGATGGACGAGATCCTCTTCGAGCTCCGGGAGCACTCCGCAGGCCTCAACGCCGGGCGCTGGGACTACATCTTCAGCTTCATCAAGAAGCTCCGCAGCCATCCCCAGTTCGTCCTGCCGGACCGTGCCCACGTCACGATGACCACGCGCTTCATGCGGGCCTACACCGAGCTCATGGTGTCGACGTGCCACCGCCGGGGCGCCCACGCCGTCGGCGGGATGGCGGCGTTCATCCCCAACCGCAAGGACCCCGAGGTCACCGAGACCGCTCTCGCCAAGGTCCGTGAGGACAAGATCCGGGAGGCCGGCGACGGCTTCGACGGGACCTGGGTGGCCCACCCCGACCTGGTCGGCGTCGCGACCGAGGTCTTCGATGCGGCGCTCGGCAACCAGCGCAACCAGCTCTACGTCCGGCGTGAGGACGTCGACGTGCGCGCCCAGGATCTGTTGGGCCTCAACGGCCTGCTCCAGCGGACAGGCGTCAGCGAGGCCGGCCTGCAGACGAACGTCCGGGTGGGCATCCAGTACCTCGAGTCGTGGCTCAGGGGCACCGGCGCTGCGGCCATCGCCAACCTCATGGAGGACGCCGCCACCGCCGAGATCTCCCGGGCGCAGATCTGGCAGTGGTGCCACCACCACACCGCCATGGCCGGCGGCGGCACCGTCACTGCTGAGCTCGTGCGCCAGATCGCCAGCGAGGAGCTGGCGACGCTGCGCTCGGCGATGGGCGAGGAGGCCTTCGCCGCCAGCCGCTTCCTCGATGCCCGCAGCCTCTTCGAGCGGGTCTCCCTGGAGCAGCCGTTCTTCGAGTTCCTGACGCTCCCCGCCTACACGACGCTTGCCTAGCCACAACCGCCCGGGAGCCGGAACCCCCGCCTGCCCGCATACCAAGGAGGGAGAACCACCGTGGTCAGCACCTTTGAGCAGCGCCAAGGCGCCATCGCGGCGCTGCAGGAGGAGTGGGCGCGCGACGACCGCTGGAGCGGCGTCCGGCGGGACTACTCGGCGGCCGACGTCATCCGCCTGCGCGGGTCCGTAACGATCGACCACACGCTGGCGACGGCAGGAGCGGCGCGGCTGTGGCAGTCGCTGCGGGGCGAGGACTACGTACACGCCCTCGGCGCCATGACCGGTGGCCAGGCCGTCCAGATGGTGAAGGCGGGCCTGCAGGCCATCTACGTCAGCGGCTGGCAGGTGGCGGCGGACGCCAACCTCTCCGAGCACGTCTACCCCGACCAGAGCCTGTACCCCGTCAGCAGCGTGCCCTCGCTGGTACGGCGGATCAACAACGCCCTGCTGCGGGCGGACCAGATCGAGTGGGCGGAGACCGCCTTGGATCTGCTGCACGACTGGATGGTGCCGATCGTCGCCGACGCCGAGGCCGGCTTCGGAGGACCCCTGAACGCCTACGAGCTCATGCGTTCGCTGATCGAGGCCGGGGCGGCGGGCGTGCACTTCGAGGACCAGCTGTCCTCGGAGAAGAAGTGCGGGCACATGGGCGGCAAGGTCCTCGTGCCGACCGCCCAGCACATCCGCACCCTGAAGGCGGCTCGCCTCGCCGCCGACGTCGCCGGCGTGCCGACCGTGCTGGTGGCCCGCACCGACGCCCTCGGTGCCACCCTGATCACGAGCGACATCGACCCGACCGACGCCCCGTTCCTGACCGGCACCCGGACGCCCGAGGGGTTCTTCGGGGTGCGGGCCGGCATCGAGGCCCCGATCGCCAGGGCGATCGCCTACGCCCCCTACGCCGACGTCCTCTGGTGCGAGACCTCGACGCCGGACCTCGACGAGGCCCGCCGCTTCGCCGAGGCGGTGCTCGACGTGCACCCGGGCAAGCTACTCGCCTACAACTGCTCGCCGTCGTTCAACTGGCGGCGCCACCTCGACGAGTCGACCATCGCCCGGTTCCAGAAAGAGCTGGGGGCCATGGGCTACCGGTTCCAGTTCATCACCCTGGCAGGCTTCCACGCCCTCAACGTGTCGATGTTCGAACTGGCCCGGGGCTACGCAGCGGACGACATGACCGCCTACCTCAACGTCCAGGACCGGGAGTTCGCCCTGGAGCCCGAGGGCTACACGGCCACCCGCCACCAGCGTGAGGTGGGGGCGGGCTACTTCGACGAGATCGCCAAGGTCGTGTCCGGGGGCGCAGCCTCGACCCTGGCGCTGCTCGGCTCGACCGAGGAGGAACAATTCGAAGGCCAGCCGGCGGCGGCCGCCCGGTAGCGCCGTCGCGCAACCTTGCTCCAAAACGACCGGAAATGGGCGCTTTTGGAGCAAGGTTGGTGTCTAGCCCTGCTTCTCCTTGTAGGCCTTCAGGCCCTCGAGGAGGGTGTTCCAGCCCAGCAGCGCGCACTTGATCCGCACGGGGTACTTCTGGACCCCCTGCAGCGCGGCCAGGTCGCCAAGGCGCTCGTCGTCGGCGAGGGACTCGCCTTGCATGAGGCGCTTGAACAGGTGCGCCAGCTCTTCGGCGTTGTCGACGCTCACGCCCTTGACCCGCTCGGTCATCATCGAGGTCGAGGCCTGCGAGATGGAGCAGCCCTTGCCCTCGAAGGCGACGCCGACGAGCTTGCCGTCCTCGACGTGGCCGTAGAGGTGGACCTCGTCGCCGCAGAGTGGGTTGTCCCGGTGCAGGTCGAAGTCGGACGGCTCGATCTTCCCCCGGTTGCGGGGGGACCGGTAGTGGTCGAGGATCACTTCCTTGTAGAGCTCGTCCAGGCCGCTCATGCGCCCGCCCCGAGCAGCCGCGTCACGTCACCCAGTGCCTCAACCAACCGATCTACCTCCTCTTCGACGTTGTACAGATAGAACGAGGCCCTGGCCGAGGCCGCAATGCCCAGCTTACGCATCAGCGGCTTCGAACAGTGGTGGCCGGCTCGGATGGCGACCCCCCGGCCGTCGACGATCGTCCCCACGTCATGCGCATGGATGTCGCCGAGGTTGAAGGAGACGACCCCCCCCTTTGCCTCCGGGTCGGTGGGGCCGTAGATGGTGATGCCGGGCACCTCCGCCAGTCGCTCGAGGGCGTAGCGCGTGAGCTCGATCTCGTGCTCACGGATCGCCTTCATCCCGATGGCATTGAGGTAGTCGATGGCGGCCCCCAGGGCGATGGCCTCGGCAAACGGCGGCGTGCCGGCCTCGAACTTGTAGGGGATCTCGTTCCAGGTCGAGTGGTCGATCCAGACGTCGCTGATCATGTCGCCACCGCCGTGGAAGGGCTCCATCTCCTCAAGGAGCGCCTCCCGGCCCCACACGAAGCCGATGCCGGTGGGAGCGCACATCTTGTGGCCGGTGCCGACGTAGAAGTCGCAGCCCAGGGCACTCACGTCCACGGGGAGGTGGGGGGCCGCCTGGGCACCGTCGCACACGACGATGGCCCCGACCTCGTGGGCCTTCTCGGCGATGTCGGCCACGGGGTTGATCGTGCCGAGCACGTTGGAGACGTGGCCGACCGAGACGATCCGGGTCTTGTTGGAGAGCATCTTCTGGAAGGCGTCGAGATCGAGTGTCGCCCCGTCCTCGACGGGGATGGCCCGGAGCGTGGCGCCGGTGTCCCGGCACGCCAGTTGCCACGACACGATGTTGGAGTGGTGCTCCATCTCGGTGGTGACGATCTCGTCGCCCTCCCGGAGGCGGTGCCGCGCCCATGCGTAGGCGAGGAGGTTGAGGCCCTCGGTGGCCGACTTCGTGAAGATGACGCCGCGGGGGGCGGGGGCACCGATGAAGTCAGCGAGCTTGGCCCGTGCCCCCTCGTAGAGGACGGTGGACCGCTCCCCGAGGGTGTGCACCGAGCGGTGGACGTTGGCGTTGTCCTCCTCGAAGAACCGTTTCAGCTCGTCGATGACCTGCCGCGGCTTCTGGGAGGTTGCTGCGTTGTCCAGGTAGGAGAGCGGCTTGCCGTTGACCTCCTGGTCGAGAATGGGAAAGTCTTTGCGGACCTCTCGGGCATCCATGGCCGTATCGTACTCCTGACGTTCCTCTATGACGCTCCGCCTTGGGGTGGACTCGGTAGAACTATTTCAACTATAACAACGTTGCAAACAGGCGGTTATTCCAGGGTTCAGGAGAAGCAGTAGGAGTCGGACGAGGCGTCGCCGCCCTCGAGGCGCACCTGGTGCGGGCGCTCGCCTTCGAACGGTACGAAGAAGTCCGGATCGGTCGAGATGCCGCCGTTGTGGTCCGCGTCGAGCTTCACGATCCAGCCCTTGATCCCATCGGGATAGAACTGGGCGTCCCACGAGGCGTACAGCGAGTTCGTGACGTAGACACGCTTGCCGTCCCGGCTGATCTCCACCATCTGGGGACCGCCGTTGAGTGGGCCGGCGGCGGGATGGGCACCCTTGTGGACGATGCCGCCCAAGTGGACCGACCCGGTCAGCTTCGGGTTGAAGGGATCGGAGACGTCGTACTGGCGAAACTCGCCGGTGCCCCAGCCCAATAACCAACGTTTGAAATAGGTTTGAAACAGGCTAACACCCTCTTTGCGCCAAAGCCATATCGTTTGACACCTGTTTCCAACATTTCTACGATATCCACTGGTTTAATGATGTAAGCTCCCCCCTTTTCGCTACCCAGGAGGCAGTTTTCTATGCTGGACGTCCGAGCTGACCCGCCAGACGGCAACCTGACCCGCCGCCACCGCTTGGGGGTGATCGCCTGTGCCGCAGGTCTGCTGCTGACCGCCTGCAAGGGCGCGACCACGGCGCCAACGACGTCATCGGGTGCCTGCGCGTCGTCGGCCCCCGGGGGCGTGCTGGGCGGCGACTGCAACACCAGGACCCCGCCGCTGCGGGTCACCGGCGCTGGCGCCAACTCGATCCAACCCTTCTACACACAGGTCTTCTACTACTACCACCAGGCAAACGCCGGCGTCTCCGTCGACTACTCGCCGGTGGGGAGCAGCGTCGGCGTCACGGACATCCAGCAGAACACCGTCCAGTTCGGCCAGTCGGAGATTCCCATCGCGTCACCCGCGACCGGCACCGCCGGGACGATCCTCCAGATCCCTGTGGACCTCGGCGGCGTGGCCATCAGCTACAACATCCCGGGCATCGGCACAGGGCTGAAGCTCGACGGCCCCACCCTGGCCGGCATCTACACGGGCACCATCACGAACTGGGACGACGCGGCGATCGCCGCCCTCAACGGCGGCACCAAGCTCCCCCACCTCGGCATCGTGGCGGTCCACCGGGCCGACTCCTCCGGGCCCGGCTACGACCTGGACCAGTACCTCATCGCCACCGGCGGCACCGCCTGGACCTCCAAGGCGGGGACCAAGGCGGCCACGCGCTGGCCGGTCGCCAGCATCGGCGTGGGCCAGCAACTCAACACCGGTGTGGCGAGCTACGTCCAGCAGACCCAGGGAGCAATCGGGTACGTCGAGTACGCCTTCGCCCTGAAGAGCAAGTTCAACAACGTGGCCCTCAAGAACGCCTCGGGAGCCTTCGTCGCCCCGACGCTGGACGCCATCGCCGCCGGTGCCCAGGCGTCCAACCTCAGCGCTTCGAACTTCAACATCGTGAACGGCGGGGGGGCCGCGGCGTACCCGCTCGCCAACTTCAGTTGGGCGCTGCTCTACCAGAAGCAGCCGTCGAACGACCTGGGCATCGTGCTCGGCAAGCTGTTCGACTGGGTGACGACGACCGGCCAGAAGCAGGCGACGCCGCTCGGCTACGCGCCGATGCCCGCCAACGCCGTCACCCTCGCGCACACGACCCTGCTCAGCCTCCAGACCTCGAGTGGCCAGCCTCTTTTCAGCTAGTCCGGTGACCGCCGGGGGCCTGAAGGCCCCGGCCGGCCCGTGAAGGTCTTCGACCAGGGCGGCGAGGCCGTCGCCGCCCCCGCGCTGCTCGAGGAGGTGCCTCCCGAGCACCGTGTCCCCGTGGCCGGGGTACGCGAGGCCATCGCCCGCCACCGTGCCCGGCGCGGCGGCGGCACCTATACGGCGTTGCGCTGGCTCGGGGCCTCGGTGTTTGTCGCGGTGCTCCTGGCGCTGGTCGTCACGCTGGTCTCGGGATCCAGCGAGGCGTTCCGCCATTCCGGGCTCTCCTTCCTGTGGTCGGGGACGTGGGACGACAACCGGAAGGTCTACGGGGCGGGCATCTTCGTCGTCGGCACGCTGATCACCACCTTCGTGGCGCTCCTCCTGGCGGTCCCGATCGGGGTCGGCAGCGCCGCCTACCTCTCGGAGATGGCGCCGTGCCGGCTCGCCCAGCCGCTGTCCGTGCTGATCGACCTCATCGCGGCAGTGCCGAGCATCGTGGTCGGCCTCTGGGGCCTCCTCGTGCTCGTCCCCCTGTTCGAGCACCACGTGGAGCCATGGCTGTCGCGGCTGCCCCTGCTCGGCCACCTGGTCTTCGCCGGCGCTCCGCTCGGGTCCAGCCTGCTGCTGGCGAGCGTCGTGCTCGCGGTGATGATCCTCCCGACGGTCGTCGCCCTGTCGCGCACCGCGCTCTCGGGCGTGCCGGTGGCCGACCGGGAAGCGGCCCGGGCGCTCGGGGCGACCCGCTGGCAGGTGACCAGCCGGGCCGTGGTCCCCAGCGCCCGGTCCGGTATCGAGGCCGCCGTCACTCTGGCGATGGGCCGTGCGCTGGGCGAGACCATCGCCGTGGCCATGGTGGTCGGCAACCGCGTCGCCATGCCCCACGGGCTGTCAACCACCCTGCTGGCGCCCGGCGCAACCCTTGGGTCCGCCATCATCACGACGTTCGGCGAGGCGACCCCCGGACTGCAGCGCAGCGCCGTCATCGCCGTCGTGGTCTACCTGCTGGCGATCAGCGTGGCGGTGAACGCCGCCGGGCAGATCCTGCTCCGCCGGCGCCAGCGGCAGCGCAGCGCCCGGGTGGCGGCGTGACGACGCTCCGGACCACCGACACCGGCGACGTCGTCGTCGAGGAACTGCTGCCGGCCGAGGTCCTGCCGGAGCACCTGGCGTCCGGCGCCGCTGCCCGCCGTGCCGCCATCCGGCAGGCCGCAGGCCGGACCCTCGGCCGCCGGCGCACCGCCACCCGCGCGTCCCACGTGCTCTGCGCCCTCTCGGTGGGCATCTGCCTGGTGCCGCTGGTGGCGCTGCTGGCGTACACGACCGCGCGCGGGATCCATGCGATCAACCTCGGCTTCTTCGTCCACGACCCCACGCCGCCGGGCATCCCCGGCGGCGGCATCCGCAACGCCATCGCCGGGTCGGTGCTCATCGTCGGCCTGGGGGCCCTGATGGCCATCCCGATCGGCATCGTGGCGGCGCTGTTCCTCTTGGAACGCAGGGGGCGCGTCGCCACGATCGTGCGGTTTGGTGCGGACGTGCTGACGGGGGTCCCCTCGATCGCCATGGGGATCTTCGCCTACGCCCTGCTGGTGGAGCCGCTCGGTCATTTCTCGGCGCTGGCCGGGTGCTTCGCCCTCGCCGTGCTGATGCTGCCAATCGTGATCCGGGCGAGTGAGTCCGCCATGGCCTCCGTCCCCGTCGACCTGCGGGAGGCGGCCCTTGCCCTGGGCGCCCGGCGGTCCCGGGTCGCCAGATCAGTGGTACTGCGGGGAGCGATGGCCGGCCTCGTCACCGGCAGCCTGCTGGCCATCGCCCGCGCGGTCGGCGAGACGGCGCCGCTGTTGTTCACCACCAGCAGCGATCTCTTTAACCTCTCGCCGCTGCAGCCGACCGGATCGCTGCCCCTGACGATCTACGCCAACGGGACCCAGGCGTTCCCCGAGGCCCAGCAGATCGCCTGGGGCACTGCCTTCACGCTGCTGGTGCTCGTGCTGCTATTGAGCATCGCAGCCCGTATTGTGGCGGGACGCCTGGCCCGCGGATCCCGATGGGCCAACTCCAGGAGCAAGCGATGACCCAGGACACCGTGACCAGCGAAACCCAGACTGAGCAGCCGGACATGCCGACGGCGGTGCCCACGCCGGACGGCGCCGCGCTCGATGGCGCCACAGGATCTTCTCCCGCCCGGCCACCGAGGCTCTCCGACCCGCTCCCCGACACGGGCAACGCCGTAACCCTCCAGGGCGTCGGCGTCTCCTTCGGCGACCACCAGGTCGTGCGCGACGTGAGCTTCAACCTGGCCCGCAACCGGGTCACGGCGCTCGTCGGTCCGTCAGGGTGCGGCAAGACAACCCTTCTCCGGGCCATCAACCGGCTGCACGACGACGCAGGCGGCACGGTCAGCGGGAGCATCCGCATCGGCGACCTGGACGTCTACGCCAAGGACACCCAGCCCGAGCTCGTCCGTAGCCGCGTGGGCATGGTGTTCCAGCGGCCCAACCCGTTCCCGAACATGAGCATCTTCGAGAACGTCGTCTCGGGGTTGCGCTTCAACGGTGTGCGGTCGAAGACGATCCTCAGGGAGGCGGCGGAGTCAGCACTGCATCACGCAGCCCTGTGGGAGCTGGTGAAGGACCGCCTGCACTCCCCCGCCGGCGTGCTGTCCGGCGGCCAGCAGCAACGCCTGTGCATCGCCAGGGCGCTGGCGGTCGAGCCGGAGGTGCTGCTGATGGACGAGCCCTGCTCGGCCCTCGACCCGATCGCCACCGCCAAGATCGAGGAGCTCATCGCCCGCCTCGCCGCCGACGTGACGGTCTGCCTCGTGACGCACAACATGTTCCAGGCCCGGCGGGTGTCGCACTACACGGCGGTATTCCTGCTCGGCGACGACCGGCGGACGGGCCAGCTGATCGAGTACGGCCAGACCGACCACGTCTTCGAGGTGCCGATGGACCTCCGGACGAAGGCCTACGTCACCGGCCAGATGGGTTGACGGGGGGCCCGACCGGAGGCGACCGGTACGACCGGGGCCTGGCCATCCTCCGCCAGGTTGCGGGGTCGGACCAGCCCGCGGTCCTCGACGTCCTGACGGCCGCCGCCCCAGCCCTCGGGCGCTACCTTGTCGAATTCGTCTACGGGGAGGTCTACGCGGGGCCGGCGCTGACGCTGCGCCGGCGCGAGCTTGCCGCCGTGGCGGCCCTGGCGGCCCTCGGCAACGCCGAGCCCCAACTGCGCTTCCACCTGCAGGGCGCGCTCAACACCGGCTGCACGCAGGCCGAGGTCGACGAGGTGATCGCTGGCGCCGGCGACACCCTTGACCCCATCGACCGGGAGATCGCCGCCGTGGCGGCGCTGACCGCGGCCGGGACGCCCGCCCGCGCGGAGCTGTGCCGGCACGTCCACCGCCTCCTCGACGCCGGTGGGACGCCCGCCGAGGTCGTGGAGACCATCCTGCTCATGGTCGCCTTCGCCGGGTTCCCGGCCGCGCTGAACGGGGTTGCTGCCGCAGCGCAGGTCTTCGCCGAGCGGAGCCTGCCGGGCTAGTCGTTGCCGGTGAAGATCCCGCCGGCAATGCCTCCGAGGAGGCCGCCCTGACCTCGCTGCTGCGGATTGGAGGGCTGCGGCATGTAGGGGGTCAGGGCATGGGCGAGGTTGGGCAGCGGCAGGCTCTGCAGCCAGACCCGTCCGGGCCCGGTCAGGGCCACGAGGAAGATCCCCGTCGGCGCCGAAGATCATGTTCCTGATGCCGGGGATCCGGCTGATGGCGAAGCTCACGCCGGCGTCCAGCATCCCGACATGGCCCGGGTGGACCAGCAGGGTCTGGTAGGGGTTCAGGGTGTACTGGACCAGCTCGCCGTCGAGTTCCACCCATGCCATGCCAGATCCGCCGACCCGCTGCAGGATGAACCCCTCGCCGCCGAAGAGCCCCGCCCCCAGCGACTGCTGGAAGGCGATCGACAGCTCGATCTGGGACGTGCCGCAGAGGTAGCCGTGGTGGTGGATGAGGTACTCGATCCCGTTGCCGACCTCGATCGGCAGGATGGAGCCGGGCACCTTCGTGGCGAACGCCACGCTGCCGGGGCCGCCGTCCGCCCGGCCTTCGAACGGACGCGAATGCCTCAGACCTTACCAGGAGGCTCCCGATTCGAACGTCATGCGGGAGCGAACGAGCGCAACCCAGGGAAACGTGCGAAGTCTCGGTCGAAGGTGCAGAGTCGTGCTCCGTGCTCCAGGGCGAGGGCGGCGAGGTGGGCGTCGGTGACGAGGTTGCCCGCGGTGCCCGAGGCCGTGAGGATGCCGCCGAGAACCCCGGCATGCCGCGGGGTGGGATGCACGATGACGCTGGCCCGTGCCAAGAGCCAGTCGTCCACCAACGCGAGCGCGATGTCGACGCCAAGCGGCTTCGGGAACACAGCGGGGAGGGTGGCCAGGCGCACGAAAGCGAGAAGAACGACCCAGGCGAAGCCGACAGGCTCGTCGCCCGCAAGGGCCTCGTCGATCCATGCCTTGGCCGCCCGATTGCGGGGCGAGCTCTCGTTGACGGCGTACAGCAGGACGTTCGCGTCGACGATGACCACCGACTGCTACTTGCCCAACGCCATCTTGCGCGCCAGCTCCTGGTCCTCGACCGCCGCGGCGAGTTGGAGGGCCTTGTCGTATGGGATCTCAGGACGGAAGCCAAGATCGAAGGTGCGCTGGCGAAAAGGCTCCCTGCTCGGCGGAGCCAGTCCAGCCCGGATCGCGCGATTCACCGCATCCTTGAAGGTGAGGTGCTGCTCGACCATGGCCGCCTTGATGAGTGCCTCGACGTCAGGGTCGAGGGTTATCGTCGTCCGCATGGAAGCATCATAGCATCAGTCGGCAACGCATCTGATGCTTCGGCGGAGGTTGGTCCGAAAAGTGCCGCTATCGCTGACAAAACGGTCCTACCTCGCCGGGGAACCCTGGCTGGCCCTAGGCCGGGGCCTCGTCGGTCAGGGGCTCGGTGTCCGAGAGGCCCGCGTCGGCCCGGAACTGCTCGTAGCCCTTCGCTTCCAGCTCCAGCGCGAGCTCCTTGCCACCGTCCCGGACGATCCTGCCGCCCAGCAGCACGTGGATGAAGGTGGGCTCGATGTAGTTCAGGATCCGCTGGTAGTGGGTGATGATGAGGATGCCGCGTACGGAGTTGTGGACCTTCATCACCCCGGCCGCGACCTCCCGGAGGGCGTCGATGTCGAGCCCGGTGTCGGTCTCGTCCAGGATCGACAGGTCGGGGTCGAGCACCGCCATCTGCAGCACCTCGGCCCGCTTGCGCTCGCCGCCGGAGAAGCCCTGGTTGACGTAGCGGTTGATGAGCTCGCTGCCGACGCCCAGCATGTCCATCTTGGTCTGCAGGTACTTGCGGAACTCCATGGCCCCCAGGGTCCTGTCGGGCCGGCTGGCGTTGTACGCGGTGCGCAGGAAGTTGACCACGGAGACGCCCGGGATCTCGAGAGGGTTCTGGAACGCTAGGAAGATGCCCTTGCGGGCACGCTCCTCGGGTGTGAGGTCGCTCAGGTCCTCGCCCTTGTAGAGGATGCGGCCCTGGGCCAGCTCGTAGCCGGGCTTGCCCATCATCACGTTGGCCAGCGTGGACTTGCCCGACCCGTTCGGGCCCATGATGGCGTGGATCTCCCCGGGCAGGATCTTGAGATCGACCCCGCGCAGGATCTCCTTGCCTTCGACCGTCGCGTGGAGGTCCTCGATCAGCAGGATCGGCTCACTCATTGCTCATCACTCCTTCGTGTGACTTCATGGACGGGGCACAACCGGCCCACGGACGTAGATGTCGCCGTCCTCGATCTTGACCTCGTAGGCAGGCACCGGCCGGGTGGCAGGCAGGCCGCGAACCGCTCCGGTGCGCATGGAGAACTTCGAGCCGTGCTGGGGGCACTCGACCTCCTCGCCCTCGAGCCAGCCCTCGTGCAGCTCGACGTACTCGTGGCTGCAGATGTCGTTGATTGCCAGCAGCTCGCCGTCGACGTTGCCGAGGCAGACGGGGTCCTTGCCCACGACCACCCTCGTCACCTGCCCCGGTTTCACGTCGCCCGCGGACCCAACCCGCACCCAGTCGTCGCTGCCCACGGCTCAGCCCCCCAGCTTCCGGGCGATGGCCTCGTGGAGGGCGGCCCGGACTTCCTCGAGCGACAGGCGGTTGATGACGTCCTCGAAGAATCCTTCGACGATGAGGCGCTGGGCATCGGCGCGGTGGATGCCGCGCGACTCCAGGTAGAAGAGCTGGTCCTCGTCCACCTGGCCCACGGTCGAGCCGTGGGTGCAGCGGACGTCGTTGTTCAGGATCTCAAGCTCAGGTTTAGAGTCAGCCTTGGCATTGTCGGAGAGGACGAGGTTGCGGTTCGCCTGGTAGGCGTCGGTCTTCTCGGCGCCCGGCTGCACCCGGATGAGGCCCGAATAGACCGTGTGCGAATTGTCCTTCAGCGCCCCCTTGTAGAGGAGGTCCGAGGTGCAGCGGGGTGCCACGTGGTCCTGCAGCGTGCGCATGTCGAAATGCTGGTTTGCCTCGGCGAAGTAGACACCGAGCATCTGCGCATCCCCGCGCTCGCCGCCGAGCACCGTCTCGACCTGCGCCCTCGAGAAGTCCCCTCCGAGGGTGACCACCAGGCTGCGCAGCGAAGCTTCCCGCCCGCAGGTGGCGTGCTGGGTGCCGAAGTGCCACACCCCGCGCCCATATTCCTGGATCGACACGAAGGTGACGTTGGAGCCCTGGCCAACCACGATCTCGACACCGGCGCTGGAGAGGCTGGGCAGGGCGAGGTCCTCGGAGTGGTAGCGGTCGATGAACACGACCGAGGAGCCCTCGTCGACCACGACCAGGCTGTGGGGGAAGACCCCCACGCCGCCCTGGGCCAGGGTTCGGGTGGCCTCGAAGGGGATCGCCACGTCCAGGCCCCTGGGGACGTAGAGGAAGGAGCCGCCGGCGAAGAGTGCGTGGTGCAGCGCCGTGAAGATGTCCTGGCCGGGGTTGGTCTGGCCGAAAAGGTAACGCTGGACGAGGTCCGGCCGGATCTGGATGGCGTTGTAGAGCGGCAGGAACACGATCCCCCGTTCCTCGAGCGCAGGGTCGCGGTTGAGGTCGAGGCCCACGTCCTGCGGGCTGGGTTCGGCCGCTGCGAACTGGTCGAGGTCGAAGCCGAGGCGCCGCAGGTCGGTGTAGCGCCAGGGCTCGTCCTTCTCCCTCGGCAACTCGAGCTTCTCGACGTAGCCCCAGGCCTCGAGCCGTCGCTCCAGGAGCCACGCCGGCTCGTCGAGCGCGCGGCTGAGGGTCTCGACGTCGTGGTTGTTGAAAGCCATAGGATCGCCCCCGCTGACGGATTCCCGTCTAGCCGACGGAGCCCTCCATCTGCAGCTGGATCAGCCGGTTGAGCTCCACCGCGTACTCCAGCGGCAGCTCCTTGGTGATCGGCTCGATGAAGCCCCGGACGATCAGGCTCATGGCCTCGGCCTCGTCGATGCCCCGGCTCCGCAGGTAGAAGAGCTGCTCGTCGCCGATACGGGACACCGTGGCCTCGTGGCCGATGGAAGCCGTCTCTTCCTCGATCTCGATGTACGGGTACGTGTCGGAACGGGAGAGCTCGTCGAGGATCAGGGCGTCGCAGCGGACGTTGGACTTGGCCTTGGTGGAGCCGTCCTCGACCCGCACGAGCCCGCGGTACCCGGCCCGGCCCCCGTCCTTGGAGATGGACTTGGAGACGATGGACGAGTGGGTGTTGGGGGCGGCGTGGACGACCTTGCCACCGGCGTCCTGGTGCTGGCCGTTGCCGGCGTAGGCCACCGAGAGGATCTCGCCCTTGGCGCCCTTGCCCATGAGGTAGATCGCCGGGTACTTCATGGTCACCTTCGACCCGAGGTTGCCGTCGACCCACTCCATCGTTGCGTTCTCGTACGCCACCGCTCGCTTGGTCACCAGGTTGTAGACGTTGTTCGACCAGTTCTGGATGGTGGTGTAGCGGCACCGGGCACGGGGCTTGACGATGATCTCGACCACCGCCGAGTGCAGGGAGTCGCTGGAGTAGACGGGCGCCGAGCACCCCTCGACGTAGTGCACCCAGGCGTCCTCGTCGACGATGATCATCGTCCGCTCGAACTGGCCCATGTTCTCCTGGTTGATCCGGAAGTAGGCCTGCAGCGGGATCTCCACCGACACGCCCTTGGGCACGTAGATGAACGATCCGCCCGACCAGACCGCCGAGTTGAGGGCGGCGAACTTGTTGTCGTTGGCGGGGATGATCGAGCCGAAGTACTCCTTGACGATGTCCTCGTGCTCACGCAGCGCCGTGTCCATGTCGCAGAAGATGACGCCGAGGTCCTCCAGCTCCTTTTTCGTGGAGTGGTAGACGACCTCGCTCTCGTACTGGGCGCTCACGCCGCCGAGGTAGCTCTTCTCCGCTTCCGGGATCCCGAGCTTGTCCCAGGTGTCCCGGATCTCGGCGGGCATGTCTTCCCACTTGTCGACCTTGTTGGTCGGCTTGATGTAGTAGTAGATGTTGTCGAAGTCGATGCCGGTGAGGTCGGCCCCCCACGACGGCATCGGCCGGGCCAGGAAGTAGTTGAGCGACTTGTGCCGGTACGCACGCATCCAGTCCGGCTCGTTCTTCCGGTCGGAAATCTGGTCGATCACGTCGTGCGAGAGCCCACGCTTGGGCTTCTCGATATAGTTGGTGGCGTCACTCCAGCCGTACTTGTAGCCCTCCTTGAGCTGACGAACCTCTTCGTTCTCAGCAAGGATCGGGTCTTGTGCTTGAGTAGCCATAGCGAAGAACCCTCCTCTGGGGGCGACATTACGGTCAATCGGTCGGGAGACCCGACGAGGTTAGGTTACCCTAACCTGCTGCCAGTCTAGCAGTTTAGGTTTGCCCGATCTACATGCCGGGGGGTATTCAGGCGGGCCCCGCGCCTGTCATACATGATAACATCAACGTATGACGATGCTCAGTTTCCGAATTGACGAGGCCGTTGCCACGGAAGTGCAGGCATGGGCGGAACGGTTGGGGGTGGATCGCTCGGAGATCCTCCGCGACGCGCTCCGCCGTCACCTGGTCCGCTTGGCCAGCGAACTCGAGCCCGAGATCTGGGAGCGGACCCCGCTCGACGAGGGCGAGATGTCGCTCACCGGCATCGCCGACTGGGGGCCTGCCGAAGACTGGTCGGATTGGTCGGATGCAGAGAGGTGAGGTCTGGTTCGCCACCGCTCCGGGCGGTGATCGACCCGTGCTGGTACTCACGCGCGATCCCGTGGCCGGCCGGATCGCCTCCGTGGTCGTTGCCGCCCTCACCCGGACTCGTCGCGGGCTGGTGTCGGAGTTGAACCTGTCGGCACAAGCGGATGGCGTCCCAACCGACTGCGTCGTGAACTTCGACAACATCCACACGGTCCCCCAGACTGCGTTGCGGCGGCGGGTCGTCGCCTTGTCGGCCGCCAGGATGGCCGAGGCCTGCCGGGTACTCGCTGCGGCCACCGGCTGCTGAAATCCGCCCTTTCTGGCCGAGGGTGGGTGGAAAACTCGTCGGTTGCGGGGAAAATCTCACCCACCCCCGGGGAACTCCTCGAACCTGCGGCCCACCCCGCGGTTGGGCCTCAGGCCCCCAGGTCGATGGCCACGACGCACGGGTCGTGGGCCATGGCCCGGACGGTTGCGGTGTGGACCTTGTTGCCCATCCGAGCCAGCACGTCCTCGGGGTCCACGTCCTCCAGCACGTGCACCCGGCCGGTGTGGGGCCTGCCGGCCAGCCAGAGCCGCACCTTTGATCCGGGCGCGGCGAGGGCGTTGCGCAGCCAGTCGGCGTGCCGCCCGTGCTCGGCGACGACAAGCAGGCGGTCGACATCCTTGAGGCACCCCATCGGGACCAGGCGGCGCTTGCCCGACCTGCGGCCCACCGTCTCCATCACCAGCGCCCCGTGCGCCGGGTAGGGCGGGAACGGGAGCCCCAGGCGCAGGGCGGCGACCGCCGCATGGTTCAGGCTCCGCCCCGCAGCCCACTGCACGCCCCGCTGGATCTGGGGCCGCAGGTCGTCGAATTTGGAGTGATCCATCGCGTTGAAGTCTCACCCGCCCTCGGCAGCCCGAACCGCGGCGACGAACGCCCGGACCAGCCGGACGTCCTTCCGGCCCGGCGATTCCTCGACCCCGCCGGAGACGTCGACCCCCCACGGGTGGAGCATGCGCACGACGTTGCCGACACTCGTGGGGGTGAGACAGCCCGCCACGATCAGGTGCGGGTGGTGGCCGCCGCCCAGCCAATCGACGGGGATGGGCGAGCTGCGAGCACCGGGTTTGGCGGGATCCTTCGGGTCCACCATCACGGCATCGGCGGGACTGGTCGCCGTGGCGGCAAGGTCTGCCGCCTCCAGCATCCGCACGGCCTTGGCGATGAAGAGGCCTGGTCGGGCACGGCGGAGGGCCTCGATCATCTCGGGCGGCTCGACGCCGTGGAGCTGCACGCCGCCGAGGCCGACCTCGCCGGCGATGCGGAGCACGAGCTCGAGGGTCGCATCGACAAAGACGCCGACACTCGTGACGCTGGGGTGGAGGTGGCGGGCGATCTCCCTCGCCCTGGAGGGGGCGATCCGGCGAGGGCTGGGGGCGAAGACGAAGCCGACGGCGTTGGCCCCTGCCCGGACCGCAGCCCGGGCGTCGCCCAGGCGCGTGATGCCGCAGATCTTGACGAATGTGGACCCGTTCAGCGGGGACGTAGCGCCTTGACCTCGACCGAGAACTTGCCCCCCGGGGCGTTGACCTCGGCCCCCTCCCCCACCTTCTTGCCGAGCAGGGCGCTGCCCAGCGGCGACGACGTCGTGATGGTCCGGATGCCAGCAACCTTCTCTTCCGCCGTCGAGGCCAGAAGGTACTCCTCGGTGTCGGTCTCGCCGGCCTCGACAATCGTCACGATGATGCCGGGGCCTGCGTGGTCCGTGGTGGTGGGCGTCGTCTGGACGATGGCGTTCTTGATCATGTGCTGGAGGTGACGGATGCGGGCCTCCATCATGGCCTGCTCGTCACGGGCGGCGTCGTAGTCGGCGTTCTCCCGGATGTCGCCGAACTCCCGCGCCCGCTGGAGACGCTCGCTCATCGCGGCGCGGCCATCGCTCGTCAATTCCTTGAGCTCGAGCTCCCAGCGCGCCAGCGTTTCGGCGCCGACAACCATCCCATCCTGCGGTTCATTCATGGGGCTCATTTTTACACGTCATGCTGGGAGCACGGGACAATACCCTTCCGCTGGTGCATCGGCACCGGGGGCCACAGGAGGCCACGCAGTGCCGCCGTTCACCACCCTGTCCGGTGCCCGCAGCGCTCTCAGGTCGGGAGCGCTCTCCGCCGCCGACGTGCTGTCGGCCTGCCTCGATCGCATGGAGGAGTCCGAGGCGGTGGTGCGGGCATGGACCGCGTGCGACCCTTCGGGGGCGATGGATGAGGCCGGCCGGCTGGACGCTGCCCGCCGCCACGATCTGCCCCTGTGGGGGACCCCGATCGGGGTCAAGGACATCATCGACGTCGCGGCCATGCCGACGACCGCGGCCTCCCGGGTGCTGGCAGGCAACGTCGCCATTGCCGACGCCCCGGTCGTCGCCCGGCTCAGGGCCGCGGGGGCGGTCGTCCTCGGCAAGACCAACACCCAGGAGTTCGCCTACGGGGCAGTGACACCGGGGACGTCGAATCCCTCGGACCCTTCACGGATCCCCGGCGGGTCCAGCGGTGGTTCCGCGGCGGCGCTTGCCGCCGGACACTGCCTCGGGGCGCTGGGCACGGACACCGCAGGATCGATCCGGATACCCGCAGCACTCTGCGGGGTCGTCGGGCTAAAACCACGGGCCGGCCGCGTCCCGTTGGACGGCATCATCCCGCTGGCCCCCAGCTTCGACGTGGTGGGGCCGATGGCCGGGACCGTGGCGGACGTTGCCCTGCTGTGGGAGGTCATGGCAGACGAGCCCGTCGACCTCGGCGGCGCCGGCGATCTGCGGGTTGCGTTCGCTCCGCTGGCCGCGCTGCCCGAGATGGAGCCCGAGGTGGCATCTGCCTACGCCGAGGCCCTGGACGCGCTCGGTGGGATCGCCGCGGGCGTTCGGAAGGGCGACGTCGTCCCCTTCGCCAGCTTCGACGCTCCCCGCTCCGCCGTGCTGATGTGGGAGGCCCTGCAGGTGCACCGCTCCCGTGGCTGGTGGCCCGCTCGGGCCGACGACTACACGGAGGAGACCCGCGGGTACCTCCGGCATGCGCAGACCAACCTCACCGTCGAGGCCGTCGAGGCAGCACGGGCCGAATGCCGGAGGCTGGCCGCCCGCCTAGCCTCGGTGCTCAGCGGCGCCGACGTCCTCGTCACCCCCACCGTGCCTTGCGTGGCCCCCACGCACGAGGAGGCCGCCGCACGGGCGGAGGGGAGCCCTCGCCGCCCCATCGTCATGAAGCTCACCCGCATCCCCGGCCCCGTCAACACGGCGGGGCTTGCCGCTCTCTCCGTGCCGTGCGGGCCGGGCGCCGGCGGCCTGCCCGCCGGCCTTCAGCTCATCGGCCGCGACGAGGAAACGGTGCTCAGGCTGGGCGCCGCCTACGAGCGGATCGCCAGGTAGCAACCCTGAGTGGGGCGGCTCACACTCCCCCACCGCCAGGGGGGATCGCGACGTGGCCGTTCGCGGCCGATCGTCGCCCCCTCTCGATCTGGTGCGGGTACGGGACCACCTCGGGGGGCAACCCGGCGAAGGCGTCGACGATCGTGTTGTCGAACTGGGCACCGCCCTGGCGCCGGATCTCTGCGACCGCCTGATCCAGCGCCCACGCATGTTTGTAGGGCCGGGCATGGGTGAGCGCATCGAAGACATCCGCAACCGCGACCACGCGAGCGGCGATGGGGATGGCAGGCCCGGCGAGCCCTGCCGGGTAGCCCGTCCCATCCCATCGCTCGTGGTGCCAGCGTGCGACCTCCTCGGCCAGCAGAAGGACCGGCGCGCTGCTTCCCCCAAGGATCTCCGCACCCAGCACGGTATGGCTCTTCATGACGCTCCACTCCTCCGGCGTCAGCCTGCCCGGCTTCAGCAGGATCGCGTCCGGGATTGCGATCTTGCCCAGGTCGTGCAACGGTGCCGCGAGGCGTATGTGTTCGACGTCCCGGGCCGGCATGCCCAGTGCCTCCGCAATACGAGCCGCCATCACGCCGACCCGTTGTGTGTGCTCTCCGGTCTCGTCGTCCCGGTACTCGGCTGCACATGCGAGCCGATCGAGGGTCTCGATCCTGGCGCGCTCCAGCTGCTCGGTCCGTTCCCGCACGCGTTCGTCGAGCCGACGGTTCTGGCGTGCCAACTGTCCGTGGAGCATTCGGGTCTCGAGCATGTTGCGGACCCGAAGGGTAACTTCGAGATGGTCGAAGGGCTTGGTCAGGTAGTCGTTGGCGCCCGCCGCGAACGAACGCCGTTTGGCTTCGGCCGTGCTGTCCGCGGTGAGGACCAGAACCGGCAGGTACTCGGCGGCGGGGATCAATCGCCGAAGTTGCTCCATCACGCCGATACCATCGAGGTAGGGCATCGCGAGATCCAGCAGGACGAGATCCGGATCGAACTCCAGGAACAAGTCGATGGCCTGGAGGGAATCCGTCGAGGTGAGGATCTCCTCGTACCCAGCATTCCGAAGGATTCGCTCGAGGAGGACGACGTTGGCCTCCTGGTCGTCGATGATGAGGATCTTTTGCACGTGGCGTCATTCCTTCTCGGGCCCGGCCCCTACGTACCTGTCGATGATTGCGAGGAGCTCGGTGAGGTCCAGCGGCTTTGCCATGTAGTCGGTGGCGCCGGCCTCCCTGAGCCGCTCGGCGAGCCCAGGGGTCGCATCCCCGCTCAGCACGACGACGGGGATCTGCCCGGTCGACGGATGGCTGCGCAGATCCGCCAGTACCCGGTCGCCGTGCATATCGGGAAGATGCAGGTCCAAGAGGATCAGGTCGGGGCGGCGTTGGCGAGCGAGCGCGATACCCGCCCCGCCCCGTACCGCCGAGAGGAGGTCGATCCCCGGCCGGCGCGTCAGCAGGAGTTCGAGCAGAGCCAGGTTGGAGCGGTTGTCCTCGATATAGAGCACCGTGTTCACGGGCGTGGGCCGTTGGGCCCATCCGTCCGCTGCTGAACTGCCCTGCTGACCGGCCACCGCATCGTCGAGCGCCCGGGAAGCGGCTTCCGCCTGCCCGTCCTCGCAGGGCACACGAGGCAGCTCGAACCAGAAGGTGCTTCCCCCTCCCACCATGGTCTCGACACCGATCCCTCCGCCCATCGCCTCGACGAGGGCCTTCGCCAAGGACAGGCCCAGCCCGGTTCCCTCGACCTCGGTCCGCTCGGCGCCGACCCTGTCGAAGGCCGTGAACAACCGCCCGAGGCCCGCGTCGGGGATCCCGGGACCGGTGTCGGTGACCGCGATGCGGAACGTGCCCGCCGTGGCGGAGGACACGCTCAGCCGGACGCTTCCTCCGGGCCGGTTGTACTTGATGGCGTTCGAGACGAGATTGAGCAGCACCTGCTTGAGTCGCTGCCTGTCCGCGAGCACATCGGTCGCCTCCTCATCGATCCTCGCAACCTCGAGGTCGATGTTCCGGCGGGCAGCGGAGGGGCCCATGAGTTCCACCATTTCGTGGACCACTTCCGCCAGCGCGACAGGCTCGATCGACAGCGAAATATGCCCGGACTCCACCTGGGCGATGTCGAGAACCTCGTTGATGAGGCCGAGCAGGTGCTTGCCGGCCCTGACCACGTACCCGACACTCTCCCGCTGCTGCTGGGACAGGTCCTCAACCTCCAGCAGCTGAGCGAACCCAAGAATGGCCGTGAGGGGAGTCCGGAGCTCGTGGCTCATGCGGGAGAGAAAGTCGCTCTTGGCGCGGTTTGCCGCGTCGGCCTGCTGGCGCGCACCCTCGAGTTCGACGGCCGCCTGCCGCAATTTCGCCTCCGCCTCTTTGTGAAACGAGAGGTCGATGAGCGCCGCAATTGCGAAGACGACCCTGCCGGCGGAGTCGAGGATGGGATTGGCAACCACCTCGAGGGGAATCGTTCGATCGGGCAACCGGATCTCCACATCGTCGGCCCGCACGTTGCGCTCCCCGGTCAGGGCCCTGGCGGTCGGCGAGCCTTCCTTTGGGTAGGGACGATCGGTGCCTTCGATGAACCCCCTTCCGGTGGCGACAAACTCCCCGGGAGGGGGTCGCAGCTCTCCAACCACTCCCAGGGTGGCCTTGGCCGCCGCGTTCATGAACGTGGGCCGACCGTCCGTGTCGACCACGTAGATGCCCAACGGCAACTGTTCCGCAAACTGCAGGAATCGCTGTTCGCTTTCTCTCAGCGCCGCATCAGCGCGCTTGCGCTCGGTGATGTCCCGGATGAAGGCCGTGAACATCGGCGTCGCGCCATGCCCTTCGACCTTCGTGACGCAGGCCTCGACCGCAAACTCGCTCCCGTCGGCCCGCAGGGCGGTGAGTTCGACGGGCCGCTCGAGCATCGAACCTTGCCCTGTGACGAGCCGGTCGCCGAATTCTCGCTGATCGTCCTCCCCGCAAGGAGGTGGGAAGATGATCAATTCCGAGACATCCGCTCCGGCCATGTCGCTCCAGGGCTTCCCGAACATCCGCTCCGCTGCGCCGTTCCACTCCACGATCCTCCCCTCGTCATCCATGGTGACAATTCCGTCCATCGCGGACGCGATGAGCGCACTCATGCGCGCCTCGGTGCGGAGGAGCTGCTGGGCCTTCTCCGAGGCCCTTCGCTCGAGCTGCTCATTCGCCGCCCGCAGGCGTCCGGCGAATTGGGCAAGGACGAGGACGATCAGCCCGGTGGCAATCGGGATCGTCGCGAGAACGAGGATGCGCTCCGCCCACAGCGACAGCCCGGGCTCCGGCGGAGAGAGCACCCCGACCGCGACGATGAGGGATATGGCCACGAGGTTGACCGCCAGCATCGACCACAGGCGCCACCCGGTGACGAAGGAAATCAGTACCGAGTCTGCTACGAGCGTCATCAACATCAGGCTCGGAAACATGAAGGGGACCAAGATGGAAGCTGCGATGACGATGGTCACCGCCATCCAGCTCCAGAACATGGCCGTCTGAGTCCCCGGCCTCCGCCCCGCAAGGCGCAGGGCTCTCGCACTGCCTGCGGAAAAGAGCACGGCCAACGCAAGCAGTTCCGCGGACCGGCGGTCCTGGAGGAGCACCGTGAGCGTGAGGTAGACCAGCGCGCTGGCACACCCTGCGCCAAGCGATGCGCGGAGGAACCAGCGAAGCCGGCCGAGCTCGCTCCAGTCGCGGTCCCCCGACAGGCCCCCGCCTTGTTCGCCCAGGCCGGGGCTCGGACCGTCGAGGGCGAGACTCGTTGGAGGCGAATGCGCCTCGGGCCACGGGGTTCGGGTTCTCATTACCCCAGTATCGGATATCTCAGGCTTTCTGCAACAAGCCCTCGACTTAGGCCGATCCCCCATCCCGCCCCGTGCAGCCCGAACGAGGGAACCAGTCGAGCATGGGGACCTCCGGCCCGGCCTTGGTGAGGATGTTCAAGGATGTGAAGCGTGATGCATTTTCGTTGCTGGGCAACAGTCTTTTAACACGCTTCACCCCAGCAACAGCGTCAACGGCTTCACAGGGCCCTACGCCGTCCGGCCCAGTGGGCCTTCCGACAGGAAGCGCAGCACGCCTTCACGCGCATGGTCGATCAGGTCGCCCAGGTGCGAGAAGTCTCGCAGCCCGACAGGCCCGGGAGGAGCCGGCAGTTCGATCACCCGCACGTCCGGATGGTCGGTGCGCACCTGGGCCGTCGTGGCCGCCAGGCGCCGCCACAGGCGGTTCCCGACGGAGCGGTAGACCGCCGTCACGGCAGGATGGCCCGTCCCCGGCTCCAGGGAGCCCTCCAACGACAGGACGTAGATCGTGCGGGCGCCCGCCTCGACGGCCGGGCCGAGCGGCACGTACTCCGACAGGCCCCCGTCGACGTACACGTGCCCGTCGATCCGGAATGGGGGGAAGACCAGGGGCAGCGCGGTGCTGGCCAGCAGGGCGTCGAGCACCGGCCCTGTCGAGAAGACCTCTTCGGTCCTGCGCTCGAACCGGGTGGCGACGATGCGCAGCGGGATGCCAGCCGTCTCGATCGTGCGGTCGAGCTTTGCGGCGGCCCGCTGCAGCGGGACCCACGCCTGACCTGCCCGGCGGTCCAGGCCTGCGCCGACCGACCGCAGGGACAGCACGGTGTCGACCCGACGCTCGCAGCGGGTCGCGACGATCCGGAGGGGGGCCGCCGCCTCCTCGATCCGGCGGAAGGGGATCTCCCGCTCCAGGAGCGTGCGCAGCGGGGCCTGGGAGAAGAGAGCTGCCCCGGCAAGGACGGACCGGGTCACCTGGGCGGGCCGCAGGGGGAAGAACTCCTCGACACTGAGGCGCCGCCACACGTCCGAGAGCATCCGTGCCCGGTCCGGCGTGGGGCCTGCCGCCATGAATGCCGCATTGACGGCCCCGATCGAGGTGCCGACGAGGAGGTCCGGGACGATGCCGGCATCGAGAAGGGCTTCCAGCATCCCCGCCTGGGCGGCACCTCGGTTTGCTCCGCCCGACAGGACGAATGCAACAGGACCATCCGTCGTGCCTGGTGCAGGCACCGATGCTGCCGAGCCCATACGCAAATGGTACTCGTCGGGGGAGCGGCACTGGGTTGCACGAGGGTTAAATTCCCCGCATAAAACTCCAGGCTGGCCACAGAAGTACCTGACCATCCCGAAGAGTGGGGGTTACTGTTCCTCAGGCCCCGGCAAGCCCGAAATCTTCTTGAAACTCTCGCTCGCATTCGAGCGCCGGGCCGTCCCTCACGACAGGCCGATGTCTCCCTCGACGTAGGTCGGCGCCGCTCAGCCCACCTCATCGTTTGATAAGCCTTGTCGCACATCGGACTGCAGAGCATCCGAAGCGACTTCAGGAGAACCGGGAGCATCCTGGCCAGGGTCACGACCAGGGGCCGATTGGGGACTTGGTGGGCGCCGTTTCCCCAAGGCGAGCGGGACCTGTCGAAGGGCCATCCCCATCAGGGAGACGAAGCCCCGATTTGCCAAGGCAGCGTCCTTGCGGAGTTGGAACGCTCCAACGACGGAAACTGACACGACGCTCATGGGAAGGGCAAGCAGGCCCGCGGCTTTGGAAAGGACGAAGAGGAGCCCGTCTATGGCCAGGAGGAGCAGGTAGAAAAAACCCGACCCTTCCTTCTCGAGTCTCTTGAACCACTCCTTGCCGCCGGCGGCCACGAAGGGTATCAGGATCGGTCCCAGCCAAGGGAGGTTGGGCGACAGAGACTGTTTCAGGGAAGTGAAGGGGTTGACTGTGACCCGGACCTTCGGTTCCCAGGGGCAGCTATTCGTCGAGGGCTGAAACCCTTCAGGGGTGTTGATCTCAACCGCCACGCACAGACTCAAGCCTGTCCTGCCGCTGCGAAGGGGAACGATATTCCATTTCCACGTCGAGCCACTTTCGGTGACAGCCTGCTTTTCGGCGCAACAGGTATCTCGCTCGATACGGAAGTCCGTTCCGCTCAGGGTGAGGATCATCGCGGCTGATACTTGAATAGGTTGCACGTGAGGGACGGTTGCCGGTAGAGGACCGGCGGCAACCTGATCGGCAGGGGGCTGAGCAACAGGCGCGGCTGGCAACCCGGCAATGAGCGTTCCCTCGACCCGGTCGGTCAGCGTCATTGCCCGAACGATTCTGACTTCCAGGGACTCGGGCCGCTGCCCCACCTCCATTACGGAGGGTAGGGCAGATGGGTTGAACGCAATGAACCCGGAGGCTAGAGCCTCTCCATCCACCTCCTGGCCCGTGGCAGTGACTCCGGGGACCCGTGCGGGTGAACGTGGGTCGGGTAAGGATGAGATCCCTGACGTCAGCCTCGCCGGCAGGTAGATGGCCGGCGCTGCCTTCCGGTTCGCCGCCAAACGACTATGGTGCCGCGGTGCTGCGCGTCCGATCATGTGAGATGCAAGTTCTGCCGTCATCAAGACAGCGAAACCGACGACAACAACCCTTTGCCATCGCCATCGGTCCCATGGATACAAGCCATGCCCCCCGCGCAGCGCTGGGCCGCCTCGCTGATTGAGGACGGCGGTGTCACGTTCGGTGATCACGCTGAGCAGACGGCCGTCCGGTAGCGGACGGAGCGAGAGGTGGCGGGAGCGGTCAGCGCCGACGCGGTGGTGCTGTGATGCGGAGGGTGGTGGCAACCGGCACCAGGCCTTGGCGGCTCAGGGTCTGAATGACGCCAAGCAGCACCTCGGCGGCGACGAGTTCGATGCCCGGACCGCAGGCAACCTCGACGGCGACCTCGATGCGCTGGAGCACGGCGTCGTCCAGCCAGGCCGCCAGCATGGCCGCCGGGTCGTCGGGTTCGGTGCCCGGTCTCACTCGGCGGTCACCTCGGCCACCGCGGAGCGGGCCGAGGACTCGTCCACCATCGCCTTGTTG
>Ga0137390_10000249_pt1 | contig 34503 bp, 30 predicted proteins | sample 15con2h24AmetaG_FD_104937 | JGI IMG/M metagenome (GOLD analysis project Ga0137390, IMG submission 104937) | Vadose zone soil microbial communities from Angelo Coast Range Reserve, California, USA - 15con2h2.4A metaG | ecosystem: Environmental > Terrestrial > Soil > Vadose zone > Saprolite... | reverse complement strand
ATTTGGGTAATCTGCCCCTGGATCTGGCTGCGGACGATCACCGTGTTGTACGCGATGACGGTGCCGACGCCCCGCAGATAGATCGGCACGTCATGGCTGGCGACGGAGCCGGCGACGACCGGGACGGTCGGTACCGCAGGCGGAGGCGACGCCGATCGCTTGAATGGGAACCGATGCGCGACGGCGAGTGTACCTACGATCGCGGCGACGGCGACACCAAGAATCGTGGAGATGATGAGCTTGCGCGGCATTGGCTGGTCCCCCGTATGGATTGCGTCTCAGCAGGCCCTGAAAGGCGATGCCACTCCGGGCGTTGGTGAGGCGAAGCCCGTGGCGGGACACGGTGCCGGGCTGACGCCCAAATTGCCCAGCTCGGTGGAGCCCATCGGGACGCTGGGGATTCCCAGCCGTGAGGTCCCGGCGGTCGACGACGTGGTCGGCTGCGAGGAGACGGCGCTGCCAACCGCGGGCGCCTGGCTGCACGTGCTGGTCGACAGGGCGCCCGTGCCGGAGGTGCCCGGCTGCGTGGCGCCAATGCCGGTGCTCACGCCACCGGCATCGAAGAGCCCGCTCGAGCCCGGTGTCCCGATCATCGCGGTCCCCATTCCGGTGCTGGTCGAGCCCAAACAGGTCGTGCCCGCGCCGAATGTAGATGCGCCTAGGCCGAACGATCCCGGACTCACCCCCGGCGTCGCCAGCTCGGTGGCGCCCATGGGAATTCCAGTCGGCGCCACCGAGGAGCCGGAGGGGCTCATGCCAAGCGGCGAGGTCGAGCCCATTCCAAAATTCGGGCCGGGCGCAGCCATCCCGCCCACCTGTGCATGGCCGGAGCCGCAGCCCAGCAACATCGCGATCGTCGCGGCCATCAGCGTACGTGTCATTGTGGTCTCCTCATTCTTTTGCATTTGAATAGCCCGGGGCCTCCGAATTCCGCTCAGCTCAGCCGAGACTTCGGCGATACGCGGTCGGTGTCGATCCGGTCGCCTTTCGAAAGGCCGCGGTGAACGAGCTCGTTTCGCTGAAGCCGACCGTCAGGCCGATCTCGGTCACGGAGCACGCCGGTTTCGCCAACAGCGATTTGGCGCGCTCGATGCGACGGATGCTGTGATAGCGATGCGGCGGCACACCGAAGGACTGCTTGAAGGCGCGACAGAAGTGATAGGGGCTCAGCCGCACGAGCTGCGCGAGCTCGGCGAGCGATATCGGCTCTGCGAGGTGTTCTGCGATATAGTCGGTGACGATCCGCTGTTGCCAGGACGCAAGACCGCCTCGCACCGGCGGATCGGCACGACGAGTGCCCGCATCGAGGCGGACGAGCTCATGCGCCAGCACCATCCCGAGTGCTTCGCAATAGGGCCGACTTTTCGCGCCGTCCTCGATCAACCTCGCCAGCTTGACTGCCGTCTCCCATAGCGCGTTGTTTTCGAACAACAGCCGCGGCGCGAGCACCGTGTCGGCGGGGCTCGTCGCCGGAGGGAGCGGCATTTTGGCGGGATCAAAATAGAAATACGTGAAACGGCTGAGACTGCGAGGCTCAAGTCGCTCGTGATACTCATGACCGGCGGGCACAAACGTGAGTCTTCGTCTCAGGTCCCGCAGCGTCGATGGGGGCAAACCCTCGACGAACGTCTCCCCGTCGCGGCGAATGCCTTCTTCATGCACGACCAGCAAGTGGGTGGGCGCCCGGAAGCGGAACTCGACTGTATCCAATGTCACCGGCTGGATGACTTCGACCGCCATGCCGTCCCACCTCGCGGTGCGGCGGGCGACTGCGTCGGACGGAAAGACTTCGACGGCATGATCGACGGCGTCGCCGGCGTCGTGACTGAAAAGCGCCCGAGCCCGCGGCTTGTGCCAGTCTTCGCCTTCTTGGGCGAAGCGTGATTCCAGCAACAGCACGGGGACGCGAGGAGGTCGCGAGTCGTCGTGACCGAAGGTCGAATTCCGATCGAGGTGGGCACGGAGCGCAGCGCTTGTGCGCGAGGAGTACGTCAGCATGGCCAAGCACCATCCGTATCGTTGCAACCCCTGCTGACACGAACGTAGGCCGACGAGGGCGGGCGGCTCCATCGTACGGAGGTTAATGCGCCTATCTCATTGGTTTCGGCCCCCTATACTTTGGTTTGGGGCTGATCGCCGGTACGCCGATCCAATCGAGATCAACGGACAATTTGATGCGGGATCGGTCGAATTCCGCCGGCCGCGAATTTGGCAATCTGCTGACGATTCGAGCAAACGGCGGCAAGCGCGGGATGGGAAGGAAAGCTAAATGGCGTGTCAATTCAGCGCTGTCGGCAGTGCCTGTTGACCGAAGCGCTGAATGCCCCGCCGGGCAGATCAGCCGCCCCACGGTGGAAAGGACGCTCGACGGCGCGTGCTCTCCGTCAGCTTGGATCGCTCAATGCCCGCCTATTTCCTCTCGCCCCGCCTCTTGCCGATCACCCTGCTGATCGCCTCGAACGTGTTCATGACGGCGGCGTGGTATGGCCATCTGCGCTTCAAGCGAGAGCCGCTCCCTGCGGTGGTTCTCGCCAGTTGGCTGATTGCCTTGCTCGAATACTGCCTTGCCGTGCCCGCCAATCGCTGGGCAGCGCCATCTATTCTCCGGCGCAACTCAAGACCATGCAGGAAGTCATTACGCTTTCGGTATTTGCCGCGTTCTCGGTGCTGTATCTGCACGAGCCATTCACATGGAATTATGCCATTGGCTTCCTGCTGATCGCCGCGGGCGCCTATTTCATTTTTGCCGGGCCGTTCGCACGGTAGCGTGCCTAGGCGCCGTGTCTCACGGGTTCTATCGCAAGACTCCAACAAGCGCGGCAATACCAGCAAAGCCATTTTTGAATGGAGGCCGGAATATGGACCCATTCTGATTCCGGCCTCGCTGCCGATCCAGTGGGTGGACATCCGAGCCGCGACCAAATCCAACGGAGGCGACTGCCATGGAGCCAATCTCGCGCCGCAACATGCTGGCTGCTGCTGCGGCGGCCGGAGGCCTGTTAACGGCGGCAGCATCAGCAACCGCGCAAACCGCGGCCGCGCAGCCGCGTCGCCCCGGTGACGGCGGTACCGATCCCGGGCCGCGCAACCTCGAGCGGGATCGGCAGAACCCCGACATTCTCGTTCCGCCCTCCACCGACCACGGCACGTTGCCGAATTTGCGCTTTTCATTCGCGGACGCTCACATGCGGCTGGAACCGGGCGGCTGGACCCGCCAGGTAACTGCGCGCGAGCTTGGCGTTTCGAAGGATATCGCCGGCGTGAACATGCGTCTGAATGCGGGCGGAGTGCGTGAGCTGCACTGGCACAAGGCTACCGAGTGGGCCTACATGCTGTACGGGACCGCGCGCATCACCGCCGTCGACGCCAAAGGTCGAAACTTCGTCGACGACGTCGGGGTAGGCGATCTGTGGTATTTCCCGGCGGGCGTTCCGCATTCGATCCAGGGGCTTAATCCAGACGGATGCGAATTTCTGCTCGTATTCGACGATGGCGACTTCGACGAGGACAACACGTTTCTCATCACCGATTGGTTCAAGCATACGCCGAACGAGGTGCTCGGTAAGAATTTCGGCGTGTCGGCTTCGTTGTTCGGACACACGCCCGATCCCCGCGAGCGTTACATCTTTCCCGCTCCGGTGCCAGGGCCGCTTGGCGGCGACAAGATCGCAGGCGCCACTGCAGTGCCGCAGAGCTTCAGCCACAAGATGATGTCGCAGCAGCCGATCAAAACCAAGAGCGGAAGCGTGCGGATCTCCGATTCCAGCGTGTTCCCGGTGTCCACTACCATTGCAGCGGCGCTCGTGGAGATCGATCCCGGCGGAATGCGAGAGCTGCATTGGCATTCCAACACCAATGAATGGCAATATTACATCGAGGGCAAGGCCCGCATGGGCGTGTTCGGCGCCTCCGGCCAAGCCCGCACTTTCGACTTCCAGGCTGGCGATGTCGGCTACGTGCCCTTCGCCATGGGGCACTACATCGAAAACACCGGGACCACCACCATGAGCTTTCTGGAAGTGTTCAGGAGCAGCTACTACGCCGATGTGTCGCTCGATCAGTGGATGGCATTGACGCCGCCCGAGCTGGTGGAGGCACATTTGCAGCTGGATCCAAAGGTGATGGAGGCACTGCGCAAAGGCAAGGTGCCGGTCGTGCCGGCCTAGTGCGACGCTCGCGCTCCAAGCGCAGAGCTGCAAGAGATCAGGATATGCCCCTCCCGTTTGTTACAATTACCCTCGCGTCGCAGCTGCTCGTCGACCCCGCCGCCGGTTCCGCGCGTCGATATCCACAAGACCTGTGAGGCGGGCGCCGGTACGGTAGCGGATCTGACGAGCGGCGGCACGATCCAGCATGATCTCGAGGTATGCTTGAAGTCAGAGCAAGACGCCCGCGACCAAAAACGCCGCTTGCGATTGCACATAAAGGCATCCTGATGGCATCGCTCGACCTCAGGAGTGACGACTTGGGAAGCGATTGCGCGAAGTCGATCTGGAACAGAAAGGTAGCAGTCATGAAGAGCTCTGTTATGCAGCGGGTCGCGATTTCCGTCCTCGCCGTGGCGTTGGGAAGCGCCGCACTGGCAACCGACGCCCTTGCACGCGGTGGCGGAGGCGGTCACGGTGGGGGAGGTCACTTTGGCGGAGGTCACTTCGGGGGAGGCCACTTTGGAGGAGGCATCGGGGGTGCTCACTTGGGCGGCGGCATTGGTCGGGCCCACCTCGGCGGCGGTTTGGGCGGAGCGCATGTCGGTGCCGGTATCGGTCGCGCACATCTCGGCGGCGGCGTGGGTCGAGGCATCGGACACATTGTGCGCGGGAGCTTCGCTCGGGGATTCGAGCACCGCCGCGACGGACATCTTCGCGGCGTTGGCGTACCTGACGACTGTTGGCCGCTCAATCGCCTTCATCCGCGCCGACTGCCGTACTGTTCGTAGGGCGCAGGCACATTTCGGGAGCGCTTGCGATCGCCGCCTGGCGCCCAAGAGCAAGCCTATAGGCGCTTCGTCGGTGACGCAGAGCTACTGCCGTCGCCCCCGACGGGAGATGCTTGCGATCAGCACTGCCAAAATGCCGATTACAAAGATCCCGTCGAATGTCCCCGCGCCGCCGATCGAGGCGATCGGCGCGCCTAAGCCTTGCAACTTGTCGAGATTGAGCAGATCCGCGCCGATGAGCGTGCCGAGGCTGCCGCTGATATAGGCCAAGGGCGCGGCTTGCCCGTACGAGAGGAGCAAGGCGACGATCGCCGTCGTGACGGCGGGAACGAGTATAGGCAGCGCGATACCTACGCCTGGAACGGGATCCGCCAGGTAGTGGCAAACCGCCGCCACGCACGCAGTAGCCGCTAGCCCCACAACCCACAGATGATACTTGATGAGCAGATAGAGGGACATCAGCCCGGGGATGAGTGCACCGCCGATGTTGATTGCGATCACGGTTCCGGGCCAGTCGACCACGACCGGCACGATGTAATGCATTCCAAAGTACGTGATCTCACGCCCTGACATGACCTGCTGATCGGGCAACTCTGCTACCGGAATATTGAAATAGCTTCCGATCAATGAGCCCGCCAGCAGCAGCAGGGCGGCGCCGGCGCCGACCCCAAGGCGCATGTAGGCATAGCGCAGTAGGCCCACTTGGATGAGGATAAACAGCGCGAGCAGCACGCCGACGAAGACCGAAAAGAACGCCGGGCTGAGAGGCAGATAGTGGAGATGGCTGGAAAACATCGGCTATCGCCAATAGTCACGATCCTTAAAGATATCGTTTGCGGGACGGGCCGCAGCGATAACCGTCAGCGACGAAGGGGCCGCGGGGTTCCTCCGCAGAAGCAAAATCGGCATACGCAGTCAGACACTGGCCATGAGCGGCCCCTTTCTGAGTTCACGGGCGGTTGTGGGCAACTGCAGCGTTGTCCCACTCGGACGGGCTCGCCGCTTCATCCAGGCTTCTGCGATAACCGGTTGGGGTCGCCCCGGTCGTCTTTCGAAAGGCTGCGGAGAATGAACTCGTTTCGCTGAAGCCGACAGTGAGGGCGATTTCGGTCACCGACGGCGCGGGATTCGCCAACAGCGTCTTGGCGCGCTCGATGCGACGATTGTTGTGATAGCGATGCGGCGGAACGCCGAACGATTGCTTGAATGCGCGGCAGAAGTAGTACGGGCTCAGCTGAACGAGCTCCGCGAGCGCAGCGAGCGGTATCTGCTCGGCGACGTGCTCTTCGACGTAGGTGGTGACGATCCGCTGCTGCCAGGCAGCAAGGCCGCCCCGCGCAAGCGGCTCGAGGCGGCGAGCACCGGTATGGGCGCGCACGAGTTCGTGCGCCACCACCACGCCAAGCGCTTCACAATAGCGCCGGCTTTCGCAGCCGCCTTCGATTAATGCGGCCAGCTTGACCGCCGTCTCCCACAGCGTATTGTTTTCGAAGAACAGACGTGGCGCGAACGACGCCTGCGCGCGGCTCGCGTCGGGGTGGACCGGCATCTTAGCGGGATCGAAATAGAAACAGATGATGCGGCTGCGAACGCGAGGTCGTTGCCACTCGCGATATTCGTGACCGGCAGGCACGAAGGTGAGCTTGCGCCTGAGGTCTCGCAACGTGGAACGGGGCAAACCACGGACTAGCGTCTCACCCTCGCCGCGAACGCCCTCTTCGTAGATGAGCAGTAAATGGCAGGACGCACCGAAGCGGAACTCGACCTCGTCGTGGGTTGCCGATTGTACGACCTCAACCGTGATGCCGTCCCACGCGATGGCGCGGCGCCTGACGACATCGGCCGGGAAAATTTCGAGAGCATGGCCGCTTGCATCGCCCATGTTGTGATCGGGCAGCGGCCGAGCCCGGCCATTGCTTGGCCGCCCGCCTCCGTTGAAGCGGGGGTCCATCCGCGGCAGCATCGCTCCCCGCGGAAATTGCGATTCGTTGGGGTCAAAGGACGCAGTCCTGTCGAAGCTGGCGCGTCGCGCAGCATTCGTGCGGAGCGAGTAGGTCAGCATGGCGTTGCACCGTTGGTGTCGGGTCCATAGAGCCCCTGCCCTCTGCTCGTCGATTTACGGCAGCCACGGCGAACTTCTCAATCGTACGGAGGTTGATGCTGGTATCTCCCTAGTTTTGGCGCCCCCATACCTCCGTTTTGCTCGCCTCATACCCGGGTTGCGCCGCTCATACTTTGGTTTGGGATTAGCCGTTGGCGCAACGAATCGCCGACTGCACGCCATGCGAAATCTTTGCAGCGCGCGACGGCAACCGCGCGAGCCCGGCGTTTGACGCAATATCGGCCCATCCGCGACAATTCCACTAAAGCAGATTTCCGGAACGCAACTAGCATGTTCGCAGCTCAGGCGAGCCCGACAAGATCAGGGATCGCGGTGCGATTCGTAGCTCGAAGAGGCAGACATGCTCCGCGTCATCATTGCCCTCATGCTTTCATCGCTACCGGCGGCAGCGCGTGACTTTGGACAGTGGGAGGAGCAACCGGCTTATCTGCGCCAGTGGTTTCAGAAGCTCATGCAGCCCGACAATCCGATTATGTCGTGCTGTGGCGAAGCCGACGCATATTGGGCCGACAGCTTCGAAGTGGATGATGATCGATATGTCGCAATCATCACGGACGAGCGCCCCGATGGACCGCTCGGCCGCCCGCACCGGAACGTCGGAGAAAAGATCATCGTCCCGAACAACAAGATCAAATGGGACGAGGGAAACCCGACCGGGCACGGCATTATCTTCATCGGAAATGCTGGCCAAGTCTATTGTTACGTAACGCCGGGTGGTGTCTGATCCAGTGGACCTTGAGGACACGAGTCGCGCGTTCGTTCGGATCGAAGCACCCTCTCCGCCATCATTCCGCGCTCGTCGCAGGCATCCACATCTTTATGGCCTCGCCACATAATGACGTCGATGGCGGAGACAAGCCCGGGCAAGCCCGGCCATGACGTCGGAGTGGCGCGATATGAACGGAACATGCGCGAGCCGCGCGAGGTCGATCGCGCCGGCAGATCAGGGCTCTCCTATCTCGTTACCTCAGGGAGATCTACCGCTGTACCGATGACGCGCGATCAATCAGTTCGCACCGGCGCGCTTTTCATGACATTTCGGACCAGGACCGCGCATATAGTGCAATTCCGGCCGATAGGGATCGAAATCGCCTTCTTCAATTCGCGCCAAAACTCCACCGCCTCCTCCAGACCGGTCCCCGAGAGAAGTTTGTCCGCGGCCAGTTTGGACGATGGTCGGAAAACCGAAACTTCGGCCCGGGTCATGGCGATGATCCCATTCTGGTCAGTGTTTCGCCGATTGACACCAGTCGATTACGACCGTGGCCCCAGGTGCGAGACAGCGGATTGCCAGAGTTCGACGGTTCGCTCGGTCAAGCCTCGCGTCCCACGCTCGAGCGCGACGAGCTGAGCGACAAGCTCTTCGAGTTCGTTTGGCAGCGGCTCCGCCAAGACCGGGAAATAATCGGCGTGCAGTTGGTGACCGATCGCGGCCGATGCCTCGCGCATGCGAGCGCATCGTTCCCGACGTGAAGCGTGCGTTGATATCGTCATGGCGCTCTCCCGTTTCTGAAGAATCCGGATAGCCGCAGTGCGACCGGGCTCCCCAGGTTTGCCGCTCAGAATATTCGTTGAGAGGGGTCGATCCATTCTACGGAGGTTCAGCCCCACTCCACATTTGTTTGAGAGGCCGTTACTTAGGTTTAGGATGCGTCTCCTGTGTGTGAACAAGCAGTGCGATGATCTGCGGCGCCCGCAATGTCGCCTCACCTGCGAAGATTGACGCAAAATCGGATCCATCAACGCAATCCGAACAAAGTTAGGCCTTGCGCAGTGTGGTGCGATAAGAGCGAAACGTCTTGGCACCGGGTGCTGCGATGGGGAGAATGTGCGATGAAACGCTTTGCGGATCTTGGCAACTGTCTTCTGCCTGCCGGCCGAGGCAACACCGAGATCGCGAGGACCGCGGCAGCAGCCGTGAGCCCATCACCGAATACGCTGCCGCATGATTGACAGGTGGTGACTGGTTCGAGCGGCTGGACGGTTGTGGCGGCGCTCCCCCATACCGTAGCTCTTGGGTCGAGCCGATAGCTTCGGGAATCGGATTGTGGTATACTGAAAGCGAATTCGGCGGATTCATCGCCCACCGGTCTCTGATCCGAAAATTGGGGCGATCCGATGGTCGTTACCGGAACACATAATCCGTATCTCGTCGTTCTTTCCATTCTGGTCGCCACCTTCGCGTCTTACACCGCCCTCGATCTCGGCGGGCACGTGGCGGCCTCCCGGGGACTTGCGCGTCGCGTGTGGCTGGTGGCAGCCGCGATCACAATGGGCGGCGGAATATGGTCGATGCACTTTGTCGCCATGCTCGCCTTCACCATGCCGGTACCTATGTCTTACGACGTCGGACTGACCATCCTTTCGCTCATGGTGGCGATCTTCTTCACCGGCGGCGGCTTTTACGTCATCAGTCGCCAGAGCGCATCGCCGCTCCGCCTCGTTTTCAGCGGCATCTTCATGGGACTTGGCATTGCCGCCATGCATTACACCGGCATGGCGGCAATGCGGGGGCACGCCGAGCTCAGCTACGACCGCCTATTCGTTGCGCTCTCACTGGTCATAGCGATCGGGGCGTCGACGGCGGCACTATGGCTGGCATTCCGAACCACGGCTCTTGGGCAAAAGCTTATTGCCGCCGTCGTCATGGGCTTGGCCATTTCCGGTATGCACTACACGGCGATGCAAGCAGCCATTTTTACTGCTCACAGCTCAGTTCACGAGGCCCAAGGAACCGCAAATCTCGATCAAACTAGTCTGGCGCTGGCGGTTGCCGGCATTACGTTTATCATTCTGGCCTTCGCATCGATCGCCTCCCTGTCAGAGCAGAAGCGCGCCGAAGAAGCCCTGCGTAGGGCGAGGGCAGATCTCGCACACGTTAACCGGGTGACCACCCTGGGACAGTTTACTGCCTCCCTGGCGCACGAAGTGAATCAGCCGATTGCCGCCGCCGTCATCAATGCCGATGCCTGCGTGCGCTGGCTCGCCGGCGACACCCCGAACCTCGAGGAGGCGCGCGCCGCTGCAACGGGAATCGTGAAAGATGCAAGGCGTGCGGCGGAAATCATCAGCCGGATCCGCTTGCTGTTCAAGAAAGGCACTCCGCAACGCGAGCCGGTGGACCTAAATGAGCTCATTCGAGAGATGCTCGTCCTTCTGCGCAGCGAGGCGACGCGATACTCCGTGTCGGTTCGGACCGAGCTCGAGGCAGATCTTCCCCTGGCCATCGCCGATCGTGTGCAATTGCAGCAGGTCATGATGAACCTCATCGCTAACAGCATCGATGCGATGAAGGGTGTAGACGGGACGCGCGACGTTGCCATCAAGGCGCAGCGAGCGGAAAACGAGCAACTTATGGTGTCCGTCAGCGATACCGGCTCTGGGCTGCCCACGCAGCAGGCCGACCAAATCTTCAATGCGTTCTTTACCACGAAGGTTGATGGAACCGGCATGGGACTTCGGATCAGCCGATCCATCATCGAGTCACATGGCGGCCGCTTGTGGGCCGCCGAGAACTCTCCGCGCGGCGCAAGTTTTTATTTCACCCTACCCACCAAAGTCGAGGCACATGAATAACGCCCGCGGGCGCCCCACGTCGTTCGTCACTTCTGCTGAATAAGAACGCACAGGGTGCGTTCGGATGCGGCGCAAGGAGACCGAACAAGCGTTCGCAAATATCTTGTTTGCCGTGGGCGGGCTTTTGGTTGAACTCGTGCTGGGAGTGCGAAGCGTCCACCGAGCACGCCGAGACGCGCGCAGCTAGGCATCATCTTCCGGCGACATTGTGCCCAGCCACCTCTCTCGGCGGCAATCGCGGCTGCGCTCATGCGTGACCCGCGCGAGGTCGATCGCCCCGGCAGATCAGGTCGAACCGGCGCGTTTTTCATGACATCTCGGACCAGGACCGCGCATATAGTGCAATTCCGGTCGATAGGGATCGAAAATCGCCTTCTTCAATTTGCGCCAAAGCTCCACCATATCCACCAACACCGGTCGCCGAGAGAGGAGGGTTAGCGACAGTTTGGACGGCGGTCGGAAGGCTGAAAGTTTGGCGCGGGCCATGGCGATGATCCCATTCCGGTCGGGTGTTCCGCCGATTGACGCAGGTTGATTACGACCGCGGCCCCGGATGCGAGACAGCGGATTGCCAGAGCCCGACGGTTCGCTCGGAAGAGACTCGCGCCGCACGGTCGATCGCGACGAGTTGAGCAACCAGCTCTTTGAACTCGTCCGGCAGCGGCTCGGCCAAGACCGGGAAATAGTCGGCGTGCAGCTGGCGACCGATCGCGGCCGCTGCCTCGCGCATGCGAGCGCGTCGTTCCCGACGTGAAGCGTGCATTGATATCGACATGGCGTTCTTCCTTCCTGCGGCATCCGGGATAGCCCGCCGTGCGATCGTGCTACCCAGGTTTGCTTTGGAAAATATTCATTGCGATGGGGTCGATCCATTCTACGGAGGTTCAGCGTCACTCCACATTTGTTTGAGAGCCCCATACTTAGGTTTAGGACCCGGCTCCTCGATGCGTAACAGGCGGTATCGATCCGCGAGCGGCTGAACCCAGGTGCCGCCGTTCGCGGCGTGGTCGGGCGGCGTTCTGCCACCGCGTCCGGAAATGCATCCGCGGCCGTTGTATCGAAATTAGCGCAAGACCAAGCCGAACACCGCAATACGCGCAAAGTCATTTTTCGGCAGGTCGGTAGATTGAGGCGCGCCCTGGTTATTCTCCCTCCCCGAGACCAGGTTCGCCGCGGCCGTCCTTCACCCCGGGGACGGCCGCCTCCTTTTCCTATTGCAGGAGGTGCCGCGATTGCTTGCGGCGGTGCCGTGGCGCGACGTCATTGAGCTCGCGCTCGCCGCCGCGAGCGCGGCAAGCAACGTCAAGATTCAGCAATTGTGATCAAGCCGTTCGGCGCAAAACGAGCCATACCCACAGCGGTTGGAGGTTCCCATGCGTCAGCCAACGAGCATTCTGCTCATCGGCAGCCAAGGAGGTTCAAGTGACGAACATTAAGGATGCCGCCGCATCGCGCATCGCGCCGCTTCACACGCCGACCGACCTGAAGTCCACGGCGGTGCCTGTTATCGCCGGCGCGCTCAACGTGCTGCTTGCCGACATATTCGCGCTCTACCTGAAGACGAAGAACTTCCATTGGCACATGTCGGGTCCGCACTTCCGCGATTATCATCTTCTCCTGGACGAGCAGGCCGACCAGATCTTCGCCACCACGGACGCGATCGCCGAGCGCGTACGGAAGATCGGCGGCACGACGCTGCGCTCGATCGGTGAGATCGGGCGGCTCCAGCGTATCCTCGACAATGACGCAGATTTCGTGACGCCCCTCGACATGCTCGCCGAGCTGCGCGACGACAACAAGCAGCTGGTCGCCGGTTTGCGTGAAGCGCACGCCGTTTGCGACGAGCACGACGACGTGGCCAGCGCGAGCTTGCTCGAGAACTGGATCGACGAGGCCGAGCGGCGGGCCTGGTTTCTCTTCGAATCGACCCGGCTTCGGAAGGAATAGGCAAGGTCCTCGATTTCGCACGCTTGACCGCGGCGCATCCATGGCGATTGGGTCTCGGTGCCATAGTGTGCGCATTCTGTTCAGTGCCGGCTCGCGGAGATTCCAAAATGAAGGCTCGGCGCGCGCTTCTATCGATCGCAGGGGCTTTGGCGGCCGCCACGCTCGGCGCAGATGCGCCGGGCGCGGAGGAGAGCGGCGCAATGCTCTCACCCCAGGCACAGCAGGAAATTGCGCAGGTCGAGGCCGAGATTGACCGCATTGAGACGCAGGCGGTCGAACGGCTTGCAGCGCCGCCAAGCAATCAGGTCCAGCAAATCGAATTGCTCGGCAAGTTGCTGCTGTACGATAAGCAGCTCTCGGTAAACCGCAACCAGGCCTGCGCTTTCTGCCACATGCCGGAGACGGGCTTTACCGGTCCCGTGTCGGAGCTGAACCGGACCACCGGCTCCTATCCCGGGTCGGTGCGCACGCGTTTTAGCGACCGCAAGCCGCAATCGCACGCCTATGCGCCGCTCTCGCCCGTGCTGCACTACAATCCCGGGCAAGGTGATCTCGTCGGCGGCAATTTCTGGGACATGCGCGCGACCGGCCGCCGGCTCGGAAACCCGGCCGCCGAGCAGGCGCAAGGGCCGCCGACCAACCCGGTGGAGATGGGCCTGCCCGACTTCGCCTGCGCGGTCCATCGCGCCTCGCAGCGGCCCTATCGCGCCCTGTTCGAAAGCGTGTGGGGACCGCAGGCCTTCGCGATCGCGTGGCCGGGCGACGTGGAGCAGGTCTGTGCCCGGCCCGGACCGCCGCCCGCGGGCGATCCTCTGCCGGTGCATTTGAGCTCGCTCGACCGCGGGCGCGCGATGACGACCTTCGATCAGATGGCGCAGTCCATCGCCGGCTATGAGGCCTCTGCCGAGGTGACGGCGTTTACCTCGAAGTTCGACGCGGTGCTCGCGGGCACAGCGCAGTTCACGGCGCAGGAGCAGGCGGGCTACGACCTGTTCCGCGGCAAGGCGCAATGCAACGCCTGTCACCGGGACGGCGGACCCGGCGAGGATCCGCTGTTCACCGACTTCACCGCCAGCAATATCGGAACCCCCGCCAATCCGAGGCTTCCTTACTATGGGGAAAATCGGCCCGACGCACTGGGCTACGTCGCCAATCCGGCAGGATCGTCATTCGTCGATGGCGGCGTCGGCAATTTTCTCGCCAAGGGGCATCTACTCAGCCAGCCCTCCACGGTGGATGCGCGCTGGCTCAAGCTCGCTCCAGACAACCAAGCGCGATTTCAGGTGCCGACCCTGCGCAATGTGGACAAGCGGCCCTATCCGGCCTTCGTGAAGGCTTACGGGCACAACGGATATTTCACGAGCCTGAAGGCGATCGTGCACTTCTACAACACGCGCGATGTCCTAGCGCGCTGCCAGCCCAATGATCCTGGCGAAGGTACGACGTGCTGGCCGGCACCGGAGTCGACCGCCAACATGAACACGAAACGAATGGGACGGCTGGGCCTGTCGGACGCGGAGGAGGATGCGATCGTGAGCTTCATGCAGACGCTGACGGACGGGGTTATGCCTGTCGACCGGCAATAAGCCCGGTTATTCCGGGGGCGATCCCGACTTGGCCAGATTCAATTGGGTGGTGGGCCTCGTTCACTACGAGAGAGGTATCGACCTGCTAAGCGTCCAGCGCCTCGAGCGTAGGGAGCAGCTTGTCCGGCGTGGCGGGGAGGTCGCGGATGCGAGCGCCGGTTGCGTTATGGATGGCATTGATGACCGCGGCGCCCGCCCCGCAGATGCCGAGCTCGCCGATGCCCTTGCTGCCCAGTGGACTGCCGTGAGGGTCGGCCTCGTCCAGAAACATGACGTCCAGCGCGGCGATGTCGGCGTTCACCGCGACATGATAGCTCGCCAGATCCTGGTTGACGAAGGAGCCATAGCGCGGGTCGACGTGGTTCTCCTCGATCAAGGCCGATCCGATGCCCCAGATCATGCCGCCCATCAGCTGCGAGCGCGCCGTCTTCGAATTGAGGATGCGGCCGGCTGCGAACACGCCGAGCATCCGTCGAACCCGTACCTCGCCGGTGTCCCGATGCACCGCGACTTCGGCGAAATGCGCGCCGAAGCTGGCGTGTGCGTAAGCCTTATCGCTCGCGGCGGGAGTAACCGATCCCTCGGCTTCTGTGAGACCTAGGGCGAGGCCGGCCTTGAGCTTCCGGCAGGCGGCAAGAACCGCCGCACCGGACGTCGCCGCACCCCAGGAGCCGCCCGAGCCGTCGGTGGGTGGAAAGCGCGTATCGCCCATGTGGACGGTGACGCGATCGATCGGCAACTCCATCGTTTCGGCGGCGATCTGAGTCAGGATCGTGTAGGTGCCGGTGCCGATCTCGGTCATGGCCAACTCGACGGTCAGCCGGCCATCGCTCTCCAGGCGCGCGCGCGCGGTAGCGTTTTGCAGGATATCGCCGCGGATCGCCGAAGCGACGCCGAGACCGACCAGCCAACGGCCGTCGCGGACGCCGGCGGGTGTTGCGACGCGCTTGTCCCAACCGAAACGCACGGCACCTTCGCGCAGGGCTTCGGCGAGATGGCGCGAGGAGAAGGGCTTCTTCTGCTCGGGGTCGGTCTGGGTATCATTGCGCAGGCGCAACTCCACCGGATCGAGAGCGAGCGCCTCGGCCAGCTCGTCCATCGCGCATTCAAGCCCGATCAGGCCGATAGCCTCGCCCGGCGCCCGCATCGAATCCGACCGCGGCAGATCCAGCTTTGCGCGGCGATGCCGGGTCAGCCGGTTGGGCGCGGCATAGAGCATGCGGGCTGCTCCGCAGACCGGCTCGGTGAAGGCATCGAAGCGCGCGCACTGCACGAGCGCATCCTGGCCGTAGGCGACCAGCCGGCCGTCTCTGTCAGCACCGAGGCGCAGGTGCTGTTCCGATGCGCTGCGATGGGTGGTGGTGTGAAAGACCTGTGGGCGCGTCATCGCCACCTTCACCGGCCGGCGAAGCATGCGGGCACCGATCGCGGCCAGCGTCGCATCGACATAGTAGGGCAACTTGCTGCCGAAACCGCCGCCGACGTAGCGGGTGATGACGCGGACATTCTCCTTGGGAATGTTGAATGTTCGGGCGAGGCCTTCCTGTGGACTCGTGGTCAGCTGCGCCGCCGTATGGACGGTCAGCATCGGGCCATCCCACGCCGCCATCGTCGCATGCGGCTCCATTGGGGCCTGGTTCTGATAGGGTGTGGTGTAGACCGCGTCGATCTTCACCGGCGCACTGGAAAAGGCGGATTCCAAATCGCCGACGGAAGTATCGGCGGGCAGGCCGCCATCGATCAGGTCCGGCTTCTCCGCTTGCGGGGCAGCCGCGTGAAGATCGTAGTCGCCGGACTGTGCCGCGTAGCGGACGCGAACCAGCGCGGCGGCGGCGGTGGCTTGCTCGAATGTCTCGGCGACCACGAAGGCGACGGGGAAGCCGAAATAACGCACCTCATCGGTATCGAGCGCGGGCTCCGCGCGGGCAAAGCGGTCCGGCAGATCGACCGGACCCCAGGGGGTTTGAGGGGGCGCATTGTCCTTGGTCAGCACGAGCAGCATCCCGGGAGCGGACTCTGCATCGCGCACGTCGACGGCGACGACTCGCCCCTTGGCGATCGCTGCGGGAACGATGACGCCATAACCGGCGTCGCCTTGCGCGGCGTATTCGAAGGCATAGGTGGCTCTGCCGGTCACCTTCAGTTGCCCATCGACGCGGTCGAGAGGGAGCCCAATCGGGTTGGCGAGCTTGCCTTCGGTCATGATTCCTTCTCCTCAGACCACGCCGGTCGCGTCGGCCAGCGCGGCGCGCAGGGTGCGGCGGGCGAGCGGAATCTTGAAATCGTTATGGCCATACCCGCGGGCGTTCCTGAGTGCAGCGCGCCCGGCAGCATCGAAGGACGCACGCGTCACGGTGGCGCCGATGAGCGCCGCCTCGGCCTCGTCCGATCGCCAGGGCTTGTAGGAGATGCCTCCGAATGCGACGCGCGCGGCACGCACCCGGTCGTCCTCGACCGCCACGACCACCGCAACCGAGACGAGCGCGAACGCGAAGGAAGCGCGATCGCGCACTTTGCGATAGAGCTGTCGGCCCGGCGGCGGCGGTGGCAGCACCACCGACCGGATCAGCTCGCCCGGCGCCAGCACCGTCTCGATATGGGGCGTGTTGCCCGGCGCACGATAGAGCGCGTCGATTGGGATGCTCCGGGTCGCGCCGTCAGCCGCGACCGTCTCCACCCGCGCGTCCAGCGCCGCCATCGCAACCGCCATGTCGGACCCGTGTGCGGCGATGCAATCGTTGCTCACCCCGATCACGGCGTTCATGCGGTTGAGGCCGCCCAGGGCTGCGCAGCCGGAGCCCGGCACGCGTTTGTTGCAGGGCTTCGTCGTGTCATAGAAGTAGGCGCACCGCGTGCGCTGAAGCAGATTCCCGCCGGTCGTGGCCTTGTTGCGAAGCTGCGTCGACGCGCCCGCCAGGATCGCCTGCGACAACACCGGATAGCGGCGGCGGACCCGCATGTCGGCGGCGAGCGCGCTGTTCGTCACTCGCGCCCCGATGCGCAGGCCGCCCTCCGCGGTCTCCTCGATCTCCGCGAGCGGCAGCGGGCCGATGTCGACGAGATGGGTCGGCTGCTCGATCTGCAGTTTCATAAGATCGAGCAGGTTGGTGCCGCCGGCGATGAACTTGGCCGCGGGCTCTGTCGCGGACGCGCAAGCAGACGCGAGGCTGCCGGCCCGTTCGTAGCGGAACGGCTTCATCAGGGGCCTCCCTCGGCCACCTCACGGATGGCGGAAACAATGTTGGGATAAGCGGAGCACCGGCAGATATTGCCGCTCATTCGCTCCGCGATCTCCGCATCGGTGAGAGCCGGCGCGGTCGCGACCTCCGCCGTCGCATAGCTTGGCCAGCCCGCCTCGTGCTCGGCCAACAGCGCGACCGCCGAGCAAATCTGGCCGGGGGTGCAATACCCGCATTGCAATCCGTCATGGCTCACAAATGCGGCCTGCATCGGGTGGAGCTCGCCGTCTGCCTCCAAACCCTCGATGGTCGTGATCTCGTCGCCAGCATGCATCACGGCGAGCGTCAGGCAGCTGTTGATACGTTGTCCATTGACGATCACCGTGCAGGCGCCGCACTGTCCTTGGTCGCAGCCCTTCTTCGTACCGGTCAACCCGAGATGCTCGCGCAACGCATCGAGCAGCGTTACGCGAGGATCGAGATCGAGAGCATGGCGCCGTCCATTGACAGTCAGCGCCACGGTCTCGTTGTGCATCGGCGCGGCTTCTGCCGCGGTCTCTGCCGACCCTGGCCGCGAAGCCATGGCCAAGGTCGCCGCGCCGGCGCTTCCGAGAAAGCGCCGCCGCGACAACAGAGAGAGAAACGGAAGTATCCTTTCCACGGCAGTGCCTACGATTGAGTGTTACATGTAAGATTATGTAGTCCATCTGCTGGACGCGACTTGCTTACTATTGCTGCGGTTGGACCGGTATTGCCTCAACGACGACGAATTTCCCACATCAGAAACGCCGATACTCACCGGCTTGGGCACGAGCCGTATGTATGGTTTGGTTTATTTTGCCAGCGGGAAACTGTCCGACGACCGCGCGCACCGGCAAGGGAGGTTCCGGTGGTCGTATTCCGAAAGGAAGGACGGTAGGCCGGCCAGCTTGGGAACGGCGCGCCTAAAGCCGCCCGATCGGTCGAAAGACCGCAAGACCGGTCCAATCATGGCAATACACGCAAATCGCATCCTGTTGGATGATTATATCGCGAGCTTGGACGGGGGTAGAGCAGAAGAAGGAATGCCATCATGCAACGTCTTCTTGCAGCGGTATTGGCGGTGACCTGCGTCGTCGCATCTACGCCCGGCCTTGCTCGCGCTGGCCTTGCCCACGGGCTTGGTCGTGGCGGCTTTGTGCGCGATCCCACCATCCGCTTGGGGGTGCCGGTCCCGCAGAGGCCCGCCTTCGCAACCCGGATTCCGGCCCCGCTCTCGCCACCCGCGCAGGCACCCATCATCAACGGTCCGATCTCTCAGCCCGCTTTCCGGGGCATGACCGGAATAGGGCAATGACGCCGTACCCCATAGAATGCCTCAGCATGGACATCGCAATGCGCTATTCCGAATTGGAATGAACATCACCAGGAGATCCGGATGAACTCGCCAAATCGTCATTCCGTTTCGCTGGGGGCGGTCACGCTGGCGATCGGATTCGTCGTTGGAGCCGCGTTCGTGGTTTCGGCCAGGGACGGATCGCCGTCGGTGCCGGACCTCTGCACGACAACCGAATCCGTTGTCACCGGGGAAACACCGTTCTTGGCCGAGAACGCCGCGGCCATGACAAAAATGATGAATGACATGGCGGTGAAGCCTACAGGCGACGTCGACGCCGACTTCGTGGCGATGATGGTGCCGCACCATCAGGGCGCGATCAACATGGCAATCGCCGTGCTTCGCTACGGCCGCAACGCGCAGATCAGGCGGCTGGCCCAGGAGATCATCGTTACCCAGCAGCAGGAGATCGCCGCCATGCGGCTTGCCATCGGCGAGCCCCTGCCGCCCTCGGTTCCGTCACCGACACAATCTTCACCGAGGCCGGCGCCCGACTCCCGCACCGCTCGATGACCACGTCCTCCAGGATGAAGATGAACGAAGAGGCCAAAATGGAACGCACCCTACTCGCGATGACGCTGCTAGCGAGCGCGTTGCTTGCTGCTTCCGCTCCTACATGGGCCGGGCAGGCGCCAGGGAAGTCATCCGATCCTGACGTGCCGGTGAGCCACCGTGACCGCGTCTACGCGGCCGAGCAGTTCTCCAACACGGTCTCCGTCACCGACCCCGCCGATAACAAGCTACTCGGCGTAGTCCGATTGGGCGATCCGCAGCCGGGCAATCTCAGCCCGCTCTACCGTGGCCAACTGCTCGTGCACGGCATGGGTTTCTCCCCCGATCACAAAACCATCGCGGTCGTCTCGATCGGCACCAACTCGGTCACCTTCATCGACACCGCCACCAATGCCACGAAGCACGTCACCTATCTGGGGCGGGCGCCGCATGAGGCCTTCTTCACGCCCGACGGCAACGAGGTGTGGGTCACGGTGCGCGGCGAGGATTACGTCTCGGTGCTCGACGGGCGCACGTTCGAGGAAAAGACGCGGATCAAGGTTCCGGACGGGCCCGGCATGCAGATTTTTTCGCCGGATGGGATGTACGGCTATGTCTGCTCGTCGTTCAATCCGGAAACGGTCGTGATCACGGTTGCCGACCATCGGATCGTCGGCCGCGTGAAGCAAGAGAGCCCGTTCTGTCCCAATATCGCGGCGACGCCGGACGGAAAACAGGTGTGGTTCACGCTCAAGGACACCGGCAGGACGCAGGTTTTCGACGCTCGGCCCCCATTCGCGCCGCTGAAGACGCTCGACACCGGCCCGATCACCAACCACGTCAATTTCGCCCACAATGCCAACGGCGCCTTTGCCTATGTAACGGTGGGCGGGCTCAACGAGGTCAAGGTGTTCCGCACCGACAATTTCGAGCAGGTCGCGACCATTCAGGTCGGCAATCTGCCGCATGGGGTGTGGCCTTCAGGTGATGGATCGCGGATCTATGTCGCGCTCGAGAATGCCGACACCCTGGCCGCCATCGATACATTGACCAACAAGGTGATCGCGACCAGCCCGATCGGGCAGGCGGCCCAGGCCATTGTCTACGTCCCGAACGCCGTGCCGGACGGGGACGGCACGCAGAACCTGCAGCCGCTCGGGGTCGGGGGCCAGGCGGTATATCTGTCTCTCGCACCGGCCGCGGGCGCCAAGACCCAGGGCGCCAAGACCCAGGGCAAGCTGCCGACCAGCATAGCGCTGTACGATCAGGGGCTCACGCAGGTGCTGGAGGCGGCGGTGACGGGACTGCTCCCCAAGCAGCCTTATGTGCTTGCTTTGGCCACGAAGCCGGACGGCTCCGGACCGGTTGAGGCCCTCGCAGCCTTCATGACCAATCCGGCGGGATCGGCGGTCGTCAACGCCGTCGGACCGATACGTCAGATCGTACGGAGCGCCGACAAGGCGCAGCGACGCTATCTGGTGATCGTTCCCGGCACCGTCGGGAAGCTTGGCGCGCCGGTGCAAGTGCAGCCTGAATGAGCCGCGGCGTCCCGCTTTGAAGCGCCAACGGTGGAGTGCCATGACACAAGCGGCCGAGCGTCTGACGAGGAGTACGATCTTCGCTCTGACCGCACTGATGTGTCTTTGGGGAGTGCAAGCAATGGCCGCAGACGGTTTGAAGACCATACGCAGCAGCCACGGGCCGAAGGATACGATGAACAGCCTCGAGGCCGCAGTGAAGGCAAAGGGCATGACCGTGTTTGCCCGCATCGATCATGCGGCCGGGGCCGCGGAGGTCGGACTGTCGCTGCGGCCAACCGAGCTCCTGATCTTCGGCAATGCCAAAGGCGGCACGCCGCTTATGCAGTCAATTCAGACGATCGGAATCGATTTGCCGCTAAAGGCACTGGTTTGGCAGGATGCATCGGGCAGTACATGGCTGTCGTACAATGATCCGAGCTGGCTCGCGAAACGGCACGGACTAGGCGACGAAGTTGAGGCGGCGGTCAGTGCCATGGCTGCCGCGCTTAGCGCGGTAGCGACAACGGCAACTACATCTCCGTAGTGGTCCCGCGGCGGCACGCGTGCTCGCCAGGAATCGATACTCTAATCGAGAAGCGGCGTCCGGTTCGCAGGCAGGGTAAAGTGAAAGACGGCACCCTGCGGTACGTTCGCTACGGCCGAAACCTGCCCTCCATGAGCTTCGATGATCGAGCGGCAAATCGCCAGTCCCATGCCCATGCCGTCGGGTTTGGTCGTGTAGAATGCGTCGAACAAGTGCTCCAAGCGGTCCGGCTTCAGTTCCGGTCCGGTATCCCGCACCTCCACGATCACATCCTTCGTTGCATGTGCGCCAGTCTTGATCAGCAACTCTCGCCCGCTGACCACGCTCATCGCTTCGATCGCGTTGACGATCAAGTTGAGCATCACTTGTTGGAGTTGGACTCGATCTCCTTGAATGAGAGGCAGGCCTTTGGCGAGTTGGGTCTGCAGTGAGACGCCGTTGCGCAGCATTTCGCTACGGGTCAGCGCGATCACTTCGAGGATGATTTCGTTGATGTCCAACGGATCCTGCCGCGGGGGCACTCTCTTGACGAGCGCGCTGATCCGCTCGACGATTCCGCTGGCTCGGTTGCCGTCGCGGACGATGTCGCCGAGCGCCTGCCGGACCTCCTCCAAATCAGGTGCTTCGGCTCCGAGCCAGCGTAAGGCGGCATGCGCCTGGGTGATCAACGCTGCGAGCGGCTGGTTGACTTCATGGGCGATCGAAGCCGTCAGCTGCCCCATGGTCGTGATTCGATTGACGCGCGCGAGCTCCATTTGGGCTTTGGCGTTTTGGCGCTCCTGCGCCAAGACGCGGCGCTGTGCTCGGCGCAGAGACTCGCTCAGGCCGCTGATGATCGTACCCACCACCATGAAGAGGACCATGGCGGTCAAGTCGTTCACGCTCGTAACGTGGAGCAAGCGAAGTTGCCCGGTGAGGAAGTAGTTTGCGGCGACGGCGCTGAGAATCGTGGCTAGAAGGCCGGGCCAAAAGCCGCCGAAATACGCGCCCACCACCACCGCCGGGAAGAACGTCATGTGGGGGACTGGATCACCCAGTATTGGCCAGAGCGGCCAACGAACGACGAGACAAACCGCCGTTGCCAGCACAGCCACGCCGTAGCCAAGGGCGCGTGGTGTTTCACGCATGCCGAACCCTAGGGGAAAGTGCACCTCATACCCAACTAGCCGGATGTCGACCAGCCGCCCAGCGCGTTCAAGGTTCCGTCTGCGCGGCGCCGGTGTCAAATTGTCCTCGGCCGGGCGCGGTGTCGCGTGCCATTTAGTTAAATTGCCCAGGGCGGCAACCCTCACCGTGCCCATCGACCCGCAAGGTCGGGACGCGGAAAGTCAGTTGCGAGCAGATTCGCTCGGCGCTCGGGCCATCCCGACCGCGTCCTTTGGCGCGGTTGCATCCGAGGTATCCCCCGCAGCCAGGATTTCGCGTAAGCCAATTGTTCAGGCTGCAGTCGACTCTCTAGTCGGCCACATGCGGTGCCTGGCTTTTTGGCGGCGCCGGGACCGAGAGCCGCACGCGGCTCCGCGGTGCCGAACGGGACCGGGATCCAATGTGGCTATATCAGGCCGCGACCGTGGGGCCCCTCCCCCCGGTTCCATAATGTCTCATTCTGCGAATCCGCTGGTCACGATGCCTGCCGCGCCCAATCAATCTCAACGTGTAGCGGCGCCGCGATGCCTTTCAGGGTTTTCGACTTGATTTTCGAAGTTTTCAAGTTTGCTCAGATCATTGATTCGGCTTGCTAATCTTGAATTTCTTGAAAGTTGATTTTTTCAAGATGCATCAGGCTCAATTGACGCCGCCAATTGAAACTCGATATTAGTTTCTAATGGTGGTTTACAAGCGCAATCAAGTTGAGGAGGCTCTATCGCGGGTGCTGGAGCCGAGGTCCCAAGAACCGTCGTCGGAACTGCGGACGCGACTAAAGCGCCTTCTTGAAACCGATCGGGCGCTTGGGCGAGTGCCACGGAGCAACGACCCAGCACGTGGGAACTACGCTTTTTTTAGCTCTGATGCTCAAGGAAGCGGAGTCGAGGTCTGGTTCTTGGAGTACGAGGCCTTTGCCCTCTTGAACGGGCTGCGCCTTATGGAACATGGTTGGCCGCAGAGCCTTGCAGTGTCCATCATGCGTCGCGTGAGAGCCGATCTTGAAAAGGACCATGCTCGTATCCTCAAACAGGATCCTAAAGCCCTTTTCGACCAAGAGGCGATCCGCCGCAACGCGAAAGCAGGCGACTGGGCATTGGATACCACAGATCCCGTTTTTCTGACGATCGTTTCGAAGTCTGGCGGCGCGCCCGATGAGCGGGGTGAGCCTCTTGCGTGCTCGATCAAGAGAGGGGTGAACAACGCAATGAGATGGGCTTGGCAGGTAGGCAAGGGCGTTGGCGGGTTCGCGTTCTTCGAACTGGCAACTGTAGCTCATGCATTATCGAGTCAGTTGGCACGCACCGAACCCAGCCACCGAGGCCGAGGCACCTGATCCCTCGATCATTCTAAGCCTCGGTGCGGGACTTGGTTGCAACGGAATCCAATTCCCACCTCAGCGGTATTGCAGCTCATTGAAACTCATGATAGGGTTTCTAATCGGAACCATTTGGACGGTGCTTCGGTATGAAACCGGGGGCTCGCAATGGCGCGGCACGACCTGCGCTCCCGTGGCCGGCGGAAATGCTGCCGCTGCGCGGGCTTAAGCCCGCGCAGCGCAACGCGCGAACTCATTCGAAAAAGCAGATTCGGCAGATCGCTGATTCGATTGAACGGTTCGGGGTCATCAGTCCGATCGTCGTGGATGATCGCGGGCGAATCGTAGCCGGTCACGCCCGTGCCGAAGCTGCCAAGCTAGCCGGCCTGAAGCACGTTCCGGTTATCCGGGCGAGCACCAGGCCATCGTGGACGAGGAGCTGTGGAACGCGGTGCAGGCCAAGCTCACGGGCAACATCCAGATGGGACGCCGGACCCGGATCGAGACCGGTGCCCTCCTGATGGGGCTAATCTTCGACGACGGTGGCAACCGGATGTCTCCGACCTATACGGTGCGCAGGGGAAACCGCTACCGCTATTACGTCAGTCAGGCGACGTTGCGAGGCCGGCGCGCAGGTTCGCAGGCTCGGGTGAATGCCGAGGATGTTGAGCGGCTCGTCGTCGAGTGCCTGTGCCGGTCGCTGTCCCGCGCCGGCCTGGCCACGGACGCCTCGGCCATCTGGGATGCCGAGGTGCGCGATCTCGTGCAGGGCTCAGTAGAGCGCGTCGTGGTCCACAGGCACGAGATAAAGATCGTGCTCAAAATCCAACGCACCGAGAACGCCGCCGTTGAGAGGACCAACACAGGCAACGACCGCGAGGTTCTCACAGCTCCCCTGCCGGCGGCACGCCCGCGCGAGCGCAAGGAGATTGTCGTACCAGGAGGTGCCGGGACCAAGCCGCGTCGCCTCGACCAGGCCCTCATCCTTGCGCTCGCGCGGGCAAGATCGTGGCTGCGTGCATTACGGCGGGGCGAATACGCGGACACCGCCGACATCGCGGGATGCTTCGGTCTGAGCGACCCGCATGTCGGCAGGCTGCTGCGAATTGCCTATTTGGCTCCTGATATCGTGGAAGCAATCGTCGAGGACCGACAGCCTCGATCTCTGACCGTCAAGCGGCTACTGCGAGGTATTCCCCTCGCCTGGTCCGACCAGCGCGCCGCTTTCGGATTCAGCCGGTGAGAGTCGAGCCGTCCTCGTCGGGGCGCATGCATCAAAAACGAGACGCCAAAAATAGCCCTCGGAGACAGAGGGCGCCAAAGGCCCATTCGTCGCCGAATCCGAGACACCGAGACTGAGGCACCTAACGAGAATGGCGCGCAACCGCGGCCATTTCGAGCACCGATCCGCAAATACCTTGAGAGACCGGACTGGCTGGCTGACGATGCAGTCAAATGCGAACCCGTCTCAGCGGTCCAAATTCCCTGCTAACAGGGAAATTAACAGGGAATTTTGCTGAATCGGGCCTTCAGCGGCGAATTTCGAGGAAATTCAACGAAGCGGAATCAATGGGTTACAGCAAAATTCCCTACGCAACGGAACAGGGAATTTTTGAAGGCATTGCAGGGAAAATTTTTTCGGGAACAGGGAATGGCAGGGACGACATCAGGCAAGCGAGCTGGCCAGCCGTTTGGATCGCAAAGTTTTCATCGAGATATCTACGAGGACCGCCTGGCGAGGACGATGCTATTGTCCAGGTCGTGATTCGGCGCGGCGGTCGCGAGGGTACAGGGCCGGCCGTGGATACTCGGCGGAGGATGCAGTTGTGGTCATCAAGAAGTCGCGGCGTGCGATAGCGACAGACGATGTAGACCGCACCTTCGATGATCGGTGCATTCAGAAACTGGCCAAAATCTCAAACCTGCCGCACGGCACAGATCTGAAAGTCTTTGCGGAAGGTGTGCGCCAGGCCGTGAGAATCTACGCCAGTGATGCCCGCAAGCCGAACCGCAATGAATTGCACGTCGAGATCGCCAACCTCTATAGCGCAGCAGTGGAGCGGCGATATGATGAAGTCGCGATTCTGATGGAGAAACTTTCACTAACGGCGCGCGAGTTGTTGAGGAATCGAGGGGCGGCGTCGAGGCTCGGAGTTGAGTTGCCCTCAGCTGTGGCTCTGCGCGACGCTGGACAGCAGGAGGGTGCCTGCCAATCGATCGCGTCGCTCTGCCAATTTGGAGGTCGTTATATTGAAGGCCGTCGGCGCTCTTCTGGAAAGCGATCCTGTACATGGCGGCCACTGCTCTACGCGCCGGAGCGCAGCCGAGCCTTCCAAAAGCGGGACGCTGAGCGCAATTTACTCTTATGGCTGTCGCTTGCGTGGCTGGAAGGGACCGGCAAGGCTCCAGCCAGAACAGCCCGTCATTCAACCCTTGGCCCGTTTGCACGACTGATACGAGAGTGTTTGCGGCTTGTGGGTTCGCCAGGCACTGATGCCGTGGAGCTCATCAACGAAGCGCATCGGCGCCGGCGCGAGATGGAAGCGGTGGCAGGCCGAAAGCTCGCCGAAGACGAGATAATTGCTGTCACATAACAACCCCTGAAAGACAGCGCATAGCCACTGTGGTTAAGTGGTGAGGTTAGCAGAAGGCCACGCGGTCCTTTCTGCGATTGCCCCCGCGCCGGGAGGCCCATTTTCAAAACCTGGATCCGGTCAAAGGCGGCGCTCGCCCGATGCTCGGCATATACGCCACGCGATTAGTCGCGAGGCGCGCTCGGATATCCAAAGAACGCCGACGAACGTCGGTCCCGTAATTGTCGGGCCGGCACGGGCAGGAGATACAGGTATGTTGAAGGTTGAATGGATCGCCATCACCGCGCTGAAGAGCAACAGCCGTAACGCGCGGACGCACTCGGCCAAGCAAATCCGCCAGATCGCCAACAGCATCAAGTCGTTCGGATTTCTGGTGCCGATCTTGACCGATGAGGATCGGACCATCCTGGCCGGGCACGGCCGGTATGCCGCCGCCAAGGTGCTTGAGCTTGCGGAGGTTCCCGTCCTTACGGTCATCGGGCTTTCCGCGGCAAAAAAACGCGCATTGGCGCTTGCCGACAACAAGCTTGCCGAGAACGCCGGCTGGGATCGAGAAATCCTGGTTGCTGAATTGCCCGAACTAGCCGAGCTCCTGATCCATGAGAAACTGGACATCTCGATTACCGGGTTCAGTCCGGCCGAGATCGATCAAATCACGGTCGATTTGGAAGACGACAGCTCAGATCCCCTCGACGAGTTCAAGCAGGATTGGCTCTCGCTGCCGCCGGTGAGCAAGCGCGGTGACCTGTGGCGGCTCGGCGCGCATCGCATCCTGTGCGGCGATGCCCGCGAAGCCGCCATTCTCAAGCATCTGATGGGGCAGAGTCTAGCCGCGATGGCGTTCCTTGATCCGCCCTACAACGTCCGCGTCAAGGGGATCGGCGGCCGCGGCCGCATCAAGCACGAGGAGTTCGCGATGGCATCGGGCGAACTCTCCCGCGGTGAATTCGTCGAGTTCTTGAGCAAGACCCTGGGCACGGCGGCTTCGGTATCAAGAGCTGGCGCGATCCATTATGTCTGCATGGATTGGCGGCATCTGGGAGAGCTGTGGGACGCGGGACAGGCGGTTTACGGGGCAGTTCTCAATCTGGCGGTCTGGGTGAAGTCCAACGCCGGCCAGGGCTCGTTCTATCGAAGTCAACACGAACTGATCGGGGTTTTTCGCGTCGGCAACGAGCCGCATCTGAACAACATTGAACTCGGTCGGCATGGCCGGCACCGGTCCAATGTCTGGCATTACGCCGGCGCCAATACGTTTCGCGCCGGCCGGATCGAGGACCTCAAATCGCATCCGACCGTCAAACCGGCCGCTCTGGTCTGCGACGCGATCAAGGATTGTACGCGCCGCGGCGACATCGTGCTCGATACCTTTGCCGGCTCCGGAACCACGATCTTGGCGGCGGAGCGGGTGGGACGGCATGCTTTTGCCCTCGAAATCGAACCGCGTTTCGTAGATGTGGCCATCCGGCGCTGGCAGGGTTTTACCCGCAAGGACGCAATCCACGTTGAAACCGGATGCTGCTTTGATGACGTCGCCCGCGCAGCTGCGAGCAAGGAAGCTGACGGCGATAAAGCGTCTACTGCGCGGCGAAGGAGGGCATCTTGAGCACGCGGAAAACAACTATCGGGGCAGGTCAGCCGAGACCGCCAAGGGCTGGTCGGACCACCACAGCGGTGGTCGGGCAGAGACGCCCAACGCCGGAACCGGACGCGTCAGCAGGTGCGACGCTCTATTCGGTCGGGTACGGCCGCCCGCCCAAGCACGCCCGATTCAAAAAAGGGCAATCCGGTAATCCCGCGGGCCGCCCGAAGGGAAGTCGGAATTTGCTTTCAGAAATGCAGAAAGTGCTCGCGGAGAATATCCTGGTACGTGAGGGTAACAAAACTCGTTGTGTTCCGGTCCTTATCGCGCTTGAACGTGTCCTGGTTCACCAAGCCCTCAAGGGCGATCGGCGCGCCACCCTAATCGTATTGCGGACGGCGAAGGATTTCGGGATGCTCGAGCAAGCTCAAGGCGACCAGGCTTCGCCAGGTGATATTCTGCCCGAGGCAATCCTTGAGCGGCTTAGCGACCCAACATTGCATGACATCGTACGAGCGCTCAGGGATTGCAATTCAGAGCATGCAGGACAAAAAAGAAAAGATTTGAACCCGCTGGGCGTCGGGTCGAAGCGCCCGAATGAAATTAGACGGGCAGAGGCGAGCAAGCTCAAACGACGTAAAGCCCGAGGCGCCGCTCCTGCGCGGCCCAGGACAGGGGCAGCGCGTGTCGGCATTCCGCAGGCGCGCGGTTAGCAAGAAAAGATCGCTCATTAGACTTTACCAATTCGCATGGGCGGGGCTTGAAGTACTGAGCAACGGCGAGCAGGCGAACCGCGCCGCTCGCGCCTTTACCGCCAAGCCTTGCGACGGCGGTCTCCTCCTCTCGCCATGTACTTTGCGACCGTGGTCTGTCCGACATCGATGCCGAGCTTGAGCAGCTCGCCGTGTATCCGCGGTGCACCCAAAGCGGGTTTTGCGACACTTATCTCGCGAATGAGGCGGCGAATATCCGCTGGTGTCTTCGGCCGGCCACCGCGCGGTCGGGATTTCCAGCGCCAATAGGCTCGGAACCCGGCGCGGTGCCAGCGCATCAGGGTTTCTGGCCTTATAATCTTCAGAGCGTCCAAGACCCCGGGAACGAGGCGATAGAGCCCAACAAGCAACAGCCGGTCGATGCTGCTGAGGGCCACTCGCTTCGGGGATTTGCGCCGCACGACGTTGAGCTGATGCCGAAGCACACAAGGATTTCGGCTTCCAACGCAGCCCGCGACCGGAACAGCCCGATCAAGGCACACCAGATCAGCCTGAAAAGATCGCTCATCCACGGAACTATCAACCGATTCGCGGGCGTCAGTCAGCTGTTTTAGGTTTGCGGTAGGGACAGGTGAGGATTGTCCTATCCTATGGAGGAGGATAGGATAGGACATGCAAGACGCCCATATCCATCAAACCCACCCCGATATCGTGAAGCGGCTGAAGCGTGCAGAGGGACACCTCCGGCGCGTCATCAGCATGATCGAGGAGGGGCGCCCGTGTCTCGATGTGGCCCAGCAGCTTCACGCCGTCGAGAAGGCCATTGGCGAGGCGAAGAAGACGCTCATCCACGACCACGTCGACCACTGCCTCGATGCCGCAGCCAATGGGACAGGCAAGACGACCCGTGCGGTCGTGAGCGAGTTCAAGGCGATTTCGAAGTATCTCTAGTCGCCTGCCCGCAGCGCAAACGACGCGGCCGATCATTGGTCGGTATTGCGGCAAGTCACGAGAACACCGTGCGATGATCGGGCGTCTTTCACTCTTGATCGTAGCGCTTGCCGTTGGTGTCGCGGTCGCGAGCTTCATGCCTGGATTGACGCAGTCTGTGCGCAAGGCTGTCGGACTGGCGTCCGGGCAAAGCGCCGCACAGATTCGAGGAGATACGACATACGGCGCGGAACAGAGCAAGCCGAAGTCGGAACCGGCCGATGAGACGCAAATCGTCAAGCTGACGGACGAGCAGATCGCCGCCGCGCGCATCGACCTCGTCCCAGCTCGAGGCGGCACCATTGCCCGCCGGTTGACCGTCCCCGGCACGATCGTCCCCCACGCAGACCGGATCGCGCGGGTGTCGGTGAAATTGTCGGGCACGGTGGCGGAACTCCGCAAGCGCCTGGGCGATTCGGTCTCCAAGGATGAGGTGATCGCCATCCTCGAAAGCCGCGAGGTCGCGGATGCCAAGAGCGAGTACCTGGCGGCGAAACTCACCAGCGAGCTGCAGCAGGACCTGTTCGAACGAGACAAGACCCTCTGGGAGAAACGCATCGCGCCGGAGCAGCAATATCTGAGATCACGCAACCTCGCTGCGCAGTCCGCCATGCGGTTCAACATTGCGCGCCAGAAGCTATTGGCCCTCGGCGTGCTGGAGCGACAAATCGCGGTCCTGCCCGAGGAGCCCGAGGAGTCCTTACGCCGGCAGGACGTGCGTTCGCCGATGACCGGCCAGGTGGTGGAGCGGAAGGTCGATCTCGGCACCGCGGTGGGACGCGACAACCTCGAGACCGAATTGTTCGTGATCGTCGACCTCGACCGAGTCTGGGTCGACCTCGCCGTCAGTCCGGCCGACCTCCCCATCATCAAGGAAGGCCAGGGCGTGACTGTCACGACCCGCGGAATCAACGACAAGGCTGACGGCAAGATCGTGTTCATCAGCCCGCTGCTGGACAAGGAGACACGCTCCGCGCGTGTGATCGCCGAAATTACCAACCCTGATCGTGTCTGGCGGCCCGGTTCGTACGTGACCGCGGCAATCGCAGTCGACGAGCAGCCGGTTCCGCTAGTCGTGCCCAGCAGCGCAATCCAGACGATCGGTGGCGAAAAGGTCGTGTTCGTTCGCACGCCGGCAGGTTTCGAGAAGCGCGCGGTCGCCGTCGGTCACAGCGACGATCGGTTCACGGAAATCTCAACCGGCCTGCAGTCCGGCGAGATCATTGCGGCGACCAACACCTTTCCGCTCAAGGCGGAGCTCCTCAAAGGGCAGGCAGAGGACTGAGGATCATGGAGCGAATCCTCGCGTTCTCGGTCCGCCGCCGTTGGTTGGTCCTGCTCTTAACCGCAGCCGCAGCGGTCTCGGGGGCCTGGTCCCTGACCAGGCTGCCGATCGATGCCGTCCCGGACGTGACTAATGTTCAGGTCCAGATCAACGCCATCGCCCCGGCGCTCTCGCCCATCGAAATCGAGAAACAGGTCACGTTCCCGATCGAGACCGCGCTTGCGGGGATGCCGGGGGTCGAATCCACCCGCTCGTTCTCGCGCAACGGCTTCGCCCAGGTCACGGCCGTGTTCACCGACAAGACCGACATCTACTTCGCCCGCCAGCAGGTCACCGAGCGCATCACCGAAGCCAAGACGAATTTGCCACCGGGCGTCGAGGTGAAGATGGGTCCGATCTCGACCGGCCTCGGCGAAATCTATTGGTGGTCGGTCGGATATACCCCACCTGGCGAGGGTATAGCCGTGCGCGACGGCAAGCCCGGTTGGCAGCGCGATGGCTCGTACCTGACCCCCGAGGGCGAGCGGCTCATCGACGACTTCCAGCGCACCGTCTATCTGCGCACGGTCCAGGATTGGATCATCCGCCCGCAGATGAAGACTGTGCCCGGTGTTGCCGGCGCCGATGCCATCGGTGGCTACGTCAAGCAATACCAGGTGCAGCCCGATCCGGCCCACCTGATCGCCTACGGCCTTTCCTTCGGTCAAATCGTCAAGGCGATCGAAGCCAATAATGTGAGCCGCGGCGCCAATTACATCGAGCGCAACGGCGAGGGCTATGTCGTGCGCACCAGCGGGCGGGTCGAGACCCTGGCGGAGATCGAGGACATCGTGGTCGCGACCCGCGGCGCGGTGCCGGTCCGCATCAAGGACGTCGCCGAGGTGACGCTCGGACGCGAGCTGCGCACGGGCAGTGCGAGCGTCAACGGCCGCGAGGTTGTCCTGGGCACCGCACTGATGCTGGTCGGGGGCAACAGCCGAACCGTGGCGGCGGCGGCGGACGCCAAGATCAAGGAGATCAACCGCACGCTCCCTCCGAGCGTCCGTGCGCAGGCGGTGCTCAACCGGACCGAGCTGGTCGAAGCCACGATTCGTACCGTCGCGACGAACCTCGCGGAAGGCGCATTGCTGGTTATTCTCGTGCTCTTCCTGCTCCTTGGGAACTTCCGCGCCGCGCTGATCACCGCATTGGTCATTCCCGTCACGATGCTGATCACGGCGACGGGAATGCTGCAGGCAAAGCTGAGTGCCAACCTGATGAGCCTCGGAGCGCTCGACTTCGGGCTGATCGTGGACGGCGCGGTCATCATTGCGGAGAACAGCCTGCGCCATCTGGCAGAGCGGCAGCGCGACCTCGGCCGCGCGCTGTCCCTGAACGAGCGCCTCGAGACCGTCACGGTCTCGGCCAAGGAGATGATCCAGCCGACCGTCTACGGCCAAGCCATCATCATTCTCGTTTACGTGCCGCTGCTCACCTTCACCGGCGTCGAAGGCAAGACGTTCATGCCGATGGCCATGACCGTGATTATCGCGCTCGGGACCGCCTTCGTGCTGTCGCTGACCTTCGTGCCGGCAATGATCGCGATCGCGGTGACCGGGCGCGTGCAGGAAAAGGAAAATCTGTTCGTCCACGGCTTGAAAGCGCTTTATCAGCCCGCATTGGCCGCAGCCATTCGCTCGCCTTTGCCGGTGATCGCCGGCGCGGCGCTTCTGTTTGCGGGCGCGGCCGCGCTGTTCACGCGGCTGGGTCAGGAGTTCACTCCGACGCTCGACGAGAAGAACATCGTGATGGAGGTGAAGCGGATTCCGAGCACGTCGCTGTCGCAATCGCAATCCATGCAATTGGCCAACGAGAATATGGCCGGCCAGTTTCCGCAGGTCGCCTTCGTTTTCTCGCGCACCGGCACCCCCGATCTCGCGGCCGATCCGATGCCTCCGAGCGCGTCCGATACCTACATCATCTTGAAGCCGCGCGAGCAGTGGCCCGATCCCGACCTGCCCAAGGCGGATTTGATCCGCCAGTTGGATACCGAGGCGTCGAAATTCCCGGGCAACAAAATAGGCTTCTCGCAGCCTATCCAGATGCGTTTCAACGAGCTGATCGCCGGCGTGCGCGAGGATCTGGCGGTCAAGGTCTTCGGCGACGAATTCGCGCCGATGCTGCGCGCGGCAGGCCAGATCGCGTCCATTCTACGTGGGGTCGAGGGCGCCACCAACATCAAGATCGAGGAGGTGACGGGCTTGCCGGTCTTGGAGATCAAGATCGACAAGAGCGAGATTGCCCGCCGCGGCTTGAGCCTCTCGGACGTGCAGGACGTCATCGGCATCGCCGTCGGCGGACGCGCGGCCGGACTCGTGTTCGAGGGCGACCGGCGCTTCCAGATCATCGTGCGCCTGCCGGATACCGTGCGCAGCGACGTCGATGCCCTGGAGAACTTGCCGGTGACCCTCCCGCAGACCGGCCCGGGGACGGGAGCGGTGACCATCCCGTTACGGCAACTCGCGACCTTCACTTTCTCGGAAGGCCCGAATCAGGTCAGCCGCGAGAATGGCAAACGCCGCGTCGTCGTGACCGCCGAAGTGCGCGGGCGCGACATCGGCTCGCTGGTCGACGAGACGCAGGAGAAGGTCGCCGAGCGAGTTACCTTGCCGGCGGGCTATTGGCTGGCCTGGGGCGGGCAATTCGAGAGTTTCCAGGCGGCGCGGCAGCGGCTCATGGTGGTGGTGCCGGTATGCTTTGCCTTGATTTTTCTCCTGCTGCTGAGCGCATTGGGCTCCGCGCGCGATGCGCTGCTCGTGTTCAGCGCGGTGCCGCTGGCGCTCACGGGCGGGATTGCCGCCTTATGGCTGCGCGACATGACCTTCTCCGTTTCGGCGGCGGTCGGGTTCATCGCCTTGTCCGGCGTCGCCGTCCTCAATGGATTGGTGATGCTGAGCTTCATGCGGCAATTGATCCAGGAGGGCACATCCAAGATCGAAGCGATCCGTGTGGGCGCGCTCACCCGCCTGCGACCGGTCGTAATCACGGCCCTCGTCGCCTCGCTCGGATTCGTGCCCATGGCACTCGCGACCGGGACCGGCGCGGAGGTACAGAAGCCGCTGGCGACCGTAGTCATCGGCGGTTTGATCAGCGCCACCTTGCTGACGTTACTTGTCCTGCCGGCGCTCTACGCTCGTTTTGGGGGCCTAGCGCGCCCGGCCGCCGCAGAAGACGGCGTCAGCTCCCCGCAAGCCACGTCGGCGGAGTCAAACAAGTTGCGGAATGAGATGTTGTCAGAGATCAGGAGTTAGGCCATGAGCGACCATTCGCACGACCATGGACATGATCATTCGCACGGCCACACGCACGGTATCGTCGATCCCTCGATTGCGACCAGCGACCGGGGCCTGTGGGCGATCAAGTGGTCGTTCGTCGGCCTCGCCGCTACGGCGGTGTTTCAACTCGTTGTCGTGTTCATTTCCGGCAGTGTTGGGCTGCTCGCAGACACGATTCACAACCTGGGGGATGCCGCGACCGCGATTCCGCTCGGCATCGCGTTCTGGTTCGCCCGCAAGAAGCCGAGCGCCCGCTTCACCTTCGGCTATGGACGGGTCGAGGACCT
>Ga0137390_10000236_pt1 | contig 35221 bp, 28 predicted proteins | sample 15con2h24AmetaG_FD_104937 | JGI IMG/M metagenome (GOLD analysis project Ga0137390, IMG submission 104937) | Vadose zone soil microbial communities from Angelo Coast Range Reserve, California, USA - 15con2h2.4A metaG | ecosystem: Environmental > Terrestrial > Soil > Vadose zone > Saprolite... | reverse complement strand
TCGGATCCGTGAAGGCGCTCGCGGCGATCGCTGCATTTCCAGCCGCGGCCGCGGCCATCTGGCTGCTGCTCCGCACGCCGCTCGTCACCCGGTTCGCTGCGGCTCCGCGCGCGGATCGCTGGCACGAGCGAACCACGCCGATGTTCGGAGGCATCGGGATCTTCGCCGGCCTCCTCGCGGGAGCCGGAGTCGCCGTCGCCGTGGGCGCCGCGCCGGCGAACCGGGAGCTGCTGTCGATTCTCGGCGGCTGCACGATCCTGTTCGTCGCAGGGCTGCTGGACGACCTCTTTTCCCTCGGGCCGATCCCGAAGCTCGCGGCGCAAGTTGCGGCGGCGGCGCTGGTGATCTTCAGCGGGCTGACGATCTCCGGTCTGATCTCGAACGACTTCCTGGCAGGGGTGGTCGCACTCCTGTGGCTCGTCGGGCTGACGAATGCGTTCAACCTGCTCGACAACATGGACGGGCTCGCGGCCACGCTGGCCGGAATCGCCGCAGTGTTCTTCGCCGTGGACGCCGTCACCATGCACGAGAACCACGTGGTGCTGGTGCTGGCGCTCGCACTCGCACTCGCCTGCGCAGGGTTTCTCCCCTTCAACCTGCGGCGCGGCAAAGCCGCCGCGGTCTTCATGGGCGACTCCGGGAGCCAGCCGCTGGGCTTCGCGTTGGGCGCGTTCGGCCTGTCGGCGAGCTGGAAGGTGGCCGGCACGACCGTCGCAACGCTACTCCTGCCGATCCTGGTGCTCGCCGTGCCGATCCTCGACACGACACTCGTCACGATCGTGCGTCTGCTCGACGGGCGTCCGGTCTACCAGGGAGGACGCGACCACACCTCGCACCGCCTCGTGTATCACGGTCTCTCGGAGAGGCGGGCCGTCGTCCTGCTGGCGGTGATCTCCGCTGCGCTCGGGACGACCAGCCTCTTCTATGCCGTGCTCGACAACGCGTGGGTGACGCTGATCGGCGTATTGCTCACGTTCGCGCTGCTCGTTCAGTTCGCGAGCGTCCTCTCCGACGTGGAGCGGGCGCCGGGCTTCACCGGTGACCGCGGGTGGTTGCGCACCTTCGTCGCGAATCCGCGGCGACTCGTCGAGTCGCTGGTCGACTTCGCGCTCATCACCGCGTCCTTCGCCGTGGCGTACTACCTCCGGCTACAGGGCAGCGGCACCCCCTACCAGCGGCATATCTTCCTCGTCTCGATCAGCATCGTGGTCGCCGTCCGCTACCTGGCGTTCATCCCGTTCGGGCTCTATCGAGGCGTCTGGCGGTACGCCGGGGCACGGGACGCGGCCAGCATCGTCTCGGCGGTGGTGGTATCGGAGGTGGTCGCATACCTGATCCTCGACGGCACGCAGACCTGGGGCCCGTTCCCACGCAGCGTCTTCGTCATCGACGCGCTCGTGTGCACGATCCTGATCGGCGCCTCGCGGTTCTGGGAGCGTGCGTTCGTGCGTGGCGTCTCCGCGCTCACGGGGCGCGGCGACCGTCACCGCACGCTCATCGTCGGAGCTGGTCGCGGCGGCCGCAGCCTGTTGAGGGAACTGCGGGAGACGGCGGGCGAGCACGTGGTCGGTTTCGTGGATGACGATGCGCGGCTGTCACGCCGGCGCCTCCAGGGCGTGCCCGTGTTGGGAGGAACCGAGGAGATCGAGCAAATCCTCGGCCGCGTGCTCCCCGACGCCGTGCTCGTGACGATTCCGGACGCGCCGCGAGAACGGCTGGGCCTGGTCATCGACGCCTGCGCGCTCGCACAGGTCCCGTGTCGGTTCGTCCGCCGACACACCGACCTCGATCCTCGCGCCGCCCTCGGCGCAACCGCTGACTGACTCGCGCGAATGGCTGTCGTGACCGCGCGGACTCCGTCGGCTGAGCAGACGCTGGTGGACCGCCTGCTGGCGGCCGTGCCCCTGCTCAGCATCTTCCTCTGGCTGACGATCGTCTACATGATCCAGGCGTGGGCCCACAAGACGCCGTGGCTCTTCGGCGACGAGCTCGAGCTCACGCAGATTTCACGCGCGATCGCGGCTACGGGTCACGCGGCCCGTCGCGGCGCGCCCTACTCCTTCACGACGCTCTGGACGTACGTGCTCGCGCCCGCCTGGCTCATCGACAACCTCCATTCCGCATACGCAACCGTGAAGTACATGACGGTGATCGTGACGACTGCGACCGTCTTTCCCGCTTACGGGATCGCACGCCTGTTCGTCGGCCGCAGGCCGGCGCTGTTCGTCGCGGCGGCTTCGGCCGCGATCCCGGCGGTCGCGTACTCGTCGATGATCGTCGAGGAACCGTTCGCGTATTTCTGGTCGACGCTGACCCTCTACCTGATCCTGCGCGCGCTGATCACCCCGTCGCGCTGGTGGATCGGCGGCGCGGTGCTCGCAGCCGCGATCGCGCCCCTCGTGCGCGGCGAGCTTGCAGTGCTTCCGGCTGTCTTCCTGCTTGCCGGAGTCTTCCTGCTCTGGCAATCCGACTACGTCAGCCGGTGGCGCAGGAGCTGGAGCGCATGGGATTGGGTGGGCTTCGTGACGCTCGTCGTCGGCGCGGCGGTGATCGTCAGTGCGGTGCTAGGTCATCGCTCACTCGAGTGGAACTACACGACCCGCCTCTACAAAGGTCGCATGCTGGACCTCGGCCTGAACGCGGCCGGAGCGCTGACGATCGGGCTCGGGGTGCTGCCCGTGGTGGCAGGCTTGGCGATGCTCTGGCGCGCTCCCGGCGAGACAGCGCGTCGCGAGTTACGCATCTTCCGCAGCGTGCTGCTCGCGGCGATCGTCTGCTTCGGCCTCTATACGGCGGTGAAGTCGACGTACGTCTCGATCACGTTCGGGACGTACACGTACGAGCGGAACCTCATCTTCCTCGCGCCGCTGCTGTTCACCGGAACGGCATTGTGGCTCGAACGGCGGCGCCTGAACCCGGTCGCCCTCGCACTGTCGTCGGCCTTCGTGCTGGTGCTCATCCTGACGACGCCGTACGAGATGGGCATCGACCTCTCCTACAACGCCCCGGGTCTCGCGATCCTGCAGCAGGCCAACCGTTACCTTCAGCTCGATCCGACGGACGCGAAGATCGGTCTGATTGCACTGCTGTGCTTCTCGATCGCCCTCCTGCTCGCGCCGCGGTTCATCGGGCGCGGGGCAAAGTGGCTTGCAGTCGCGATCGGAGCGGCGGTCATCGGCTGGAACCTCACCGGCGAGATCGCGTTCGCCTCGGGATCCAACCGCTTCTCCGATCGGTTCGCCGACAACATTCGCCCGCCGTTCAGCTGGGTCGACGACGTCACCGGCGGCACGCCGACGCTGTACATCGGGCAGCAGATGGCCGATCAGAACGGTGAGTGGCTGACCGAATTCTGGAACCGCTCGATCAAGGCCGTGTGGAGCCTCGACGGGACGGCGCAGGGCCCCGGCCCGTTCCTGACGCCGGATCCACGCGCATCCGACGGCGCGCTCTGCAGCCACACCCGCTGTGGTGATTGGGGCTTTCCGTACGTCGTCGAGGAGCAGGGCATCGAGATCGTCGGGAAGACGGTCGCCACGCACCTGCACAAGGCCGGCGGAGGGCTCGAGCCGTGGCGGCTCGTCAAGGTTGCCCCACCCTTGCGACTGCGCGGCTCGGTCGTCGGTGTCTATTCAGACGGCTGGACGGGCGCGTTCAGTGCCTACACGCGCTATTCGACGCTGGGCAACCGCGCCGGCCGCATTCGCGTCGTCGTCTCTCGCGTGCCGTGGGGCGGGCCGAACAAGACCGGGCACGTGACCGTCGCGATCGGACGAATCGTCATCGGCAACGACAAGCAACCGCATCTGGGTAAGCCGACCGAGGTGAAGCGCTTCGACATCCACAGCAAGGAAGAGATCCCGCTCGTGCTGAAGGCTCCGGGGCCACGTTTCCGTGTCGAGGTGACGATCACTCCGACGTTCGTCCCGTACCTACTGTCGCCGGACCAGACCGACCGCCGCCAGTTGGGGGCGAAGGTGACCTACGTGTTCTTGCCGCCACGAAAGGCGGCGCAGAGGTAGCTGAAGCGCACGCTGAGCACGAGTCGTGCCACCGGGCCGCCTCGCTCGAGCAAACGGAGAAAGCCGGCCGCCTGCCCCGGCAGCGCGAATCGCTGCGGCGAGAAGAACGGGCGTAGCTCGAACTGGTCGAAACCAGCCCGGCGTAGATCGGCGCGGACGTCATCGACCCGGTACTGGCGCGGATTCAGGTCGAAGACGAACTTCCGCTCCGTGTAACCGGCGACGCGGCCGAAGAAGGCCGCCCGGTCGTCGGCGTAGTAGATCGCCCGGAAGCACGTGGTGGCTGCGACCGGCTGCGGCGGCTCGTAGTCGTTGAGGTCGCCGAGGACGACGTCACGCCCACGGTTGGTGGCAGCCCGGACCATCTCAGGGCTCGAATCCACGCCCAAATAGCGGACCGACGGCAGGTGATCCGCGAAGCCGCCATCGCCGCAGGCAAGATCCAGCACCAGCTCGCCTCGCTCGAGCGGCGGGCCGAGCGAGAGCACGAGCTCGCCGCGGCGGGCCAGGTAGGTCGCCGCGTCTGCGTACGCCGTCTCGGACCAGCGCTCTGCACGCGCGTCGTACTTGCCTCCGGTCATCGAAGCGCGAAGAGCCGTTCCGGATGCTTGCGCAGGAAGCGAAGCATCGCGTGCAGGTGCCAGAGGTTCCGGCGCGTAAGGAAGTGCTTGTCGATCACGGCTTGATATTCGTGGTGGACGACGGCGCTCGGGACCCACCAGCGTTCCCAACCGGCCTTCATCGCGCGATAGCTGAGGTCGATGTCTTCGACGTAGAGCTTGTATCCCGCATCCCAGCCGTCAATCTCGTCGAGCATCGATCGGCGCATGAGCAGGAAGGCGCCGAGCATCGTGTCCACCTGTAACGGCTCGTCGACCGGTGCGTCAAGGAGGTAGTGCCGCCTCTGCCAGCGTAATGGTGGGAAGAGCGACCGTAGCGGCGTCCGCCGCACGATCGTTCCGCCGACCGTTGGAAAGCTGCGCCGCGACGCCTGGAGGGTGCCGTCGGGATTGAGCATCCGGGGCCCCGCGATGCCGCACCGTGGGCGCGAATCGGCGAACACGACGAGCTCGCGCACGCAGTCCGGCTCCGGAACCGCATCCGGGTTCGAGATCACGACGTACTCGCCGGCCGTCGCCGCAATCCCGCTGTTGACGTTCGCCGAGAAGCCGAGCGCACGGTCGTTCTCCAATACGTTCGCGTCGCCGGAAAAGTTCCCCGGGCGGCTCCCGGGGCCGTTCGCGACGACGACGAGCTCGTCGACCTGCGGTCGCAGGGCAGGCAGCGAAATGCGTAGCAGCTCGGCCTCGCCTGGCCCCGTCACGACGAAGACGCCCGAGACCTTCACGCTCTGAGGACGCTCCGGTAGACGTCGGCGGTGATCCGCGCGGTCTCGCGCCAGGAGAACCTCTTGGCCCGTTCGAGGCCGGCAGCGGAAAGTCGCGCCCGGTCCGCGAGCGCACGGCGGACCCCGTCCGCGAGGTCATCCGCGAAGATCGCCGCGTCGCCGGCGACCTCCTGCATCGCCTGCTCGGGCGCCGCCACGACGGGCGTCCCGCAGGCCATAGCCTCGACGACCGGGAGCCCGAAGCCTTCGTAGCGCGACGGGAACACCAGGCACGCAGCTTGCTGATACAGCCGTACGAGCTCGTCCTTGGGAACGTAACCGCGCACGTCAGCGCCGCGACGTCGGAGCTCGCTTGCCAGCTCCTCGTCGTTCGGCGGTCCCACCACGACGAGTTTCCGTCCGACGGCGTTCGCTGCGTCGATCGCGGCGAGTGGCTGCTTGCGCGGCTCGATCGCGCTGACGAAGAGGAGGAGCGAGTCGTGCTCGCCCGCCGGGACGAACGCCGGATCCGGGGCGAGGGGTGTGACGACGATCTTTTCCTGGGGCGTCCCGTAAAGCTCGATCAGGTCGCGCTTCGTCCGCTCGGAGATGGCAAGCACACGCTTGGACTTCCGCACGGCCCGACGGACGAAGACCTTGAAGGTCGCGAGGTCCCAGAAGCCGAAGACACTCGGATCGCGTTCCCACGAGAGGTCCTGCACGGTGACGACCGCGGGAGCTGGGCAACTGAGCGGCAGCGCATGGATGAAGTGCGCGACGTCGGGCCGGAGCCGCCGCAACAGACGTGGTAGCGCAGCCGCCATGCGGAGCTCCTGCGATCGAGTGGGAAGCCGCAGCGCCTCGATCCCGTCGGGGACGAGCTCCGGGTCTCGAGTCACGGCGACGAAGCGAAGATCCTCTGCGACTGCTGGGAGCTCGCGCAGAAGCTGCGTGACGTAGGTCTCGTCGCCGGTGCGGCGGCGTCCGAGCACGTCGGCGTCGACGAGTACGAGCGGTTGGTCCCTCAAGCGATGGCTTCCCGGTAGACCTCGACGGTCGCCGCGGCTACGGCATCCCACCGAAACGCGCGCACCCGCTCGAGCCCGCGCGGGACGAGAGTGTCGCGTTCGGCGGCGGCGCGCTCGATGCCGGCCGCGATCTCGGCGGGATCGCGCGAATCGACCAGGACGGCGGCTCCGTCGGCCACCTCCTCCATCGCGGTGCCGCGGGTGGTGACCACAGGAGCGCCGCACGCCATTGCCTCCAAGACGGGTATCCCGAAGCCCTCGTAGAGCGAGGGGTACGCGACGCAGACCGCGCCGCGATAGAGGCGCGCGAGCTCTGCGTCGCCGACCTCCCCCAGCCACCGGACCCCGTTTCCCCGGACTTCGACGCCTCCCCAACCGCGCGCGCCGACGACCCGAAGCTCCCGGTCCGTCTTGCCGACCGCTTCCACGAGCCGCTCGAGGTTCTTGCGCGGTTCGAGCGTTCCGACTGCAAGGACGTAGTCACCGGCTTCCGCCGGGCCCTCCCGTGTGAACTCCTCGCCGACGGCGTTCGGAACGACACGGATCTTGTCGTCTGGCACTCCGAGCAGCTCGATCAGCTCGCGGCGCGTGAAGTCGGACACCGCAATCACCCGTCGCGCCGCGCGAAGCACGGTTGGCACGACACGCGGGCTGTACGTGCGCGTCCAGCGATTGAACGCTTCGGGGTGCCGCAGGACCGCGAGGTCGTGGACGGTGACGACGAGCGGCACGCGCGAGCGGAGCGGACCTCGGTACGTCGGGCAGTGCAGGACATCGGCGGTGCCCTCGCGTCCGATCAGGAACGGGTACCAGATGGCGTCGCGCGCCAACGTCGACAGACGGCTCTTGCCTCCGAACGAACGAGCCGAGACCGTGACGTCGTCACGCCGTTCGAGCTCGCGAATCAGCCCGTTCAGGTACCGCGCCGTTCCAGCACGCGTCTGAGCGAGCGGTGAGACGTCGATTGCGATGCGCATCACAGCGCGTCAGCGTAACTCCGCAGGTGAACGCGGCCCGTTTCGAGCCAGGTGAAGCGGCCTGCATGGGCGAGTCCACGTGAGACGAGCAGATCTCGCTCGGCCAGCGCTCGGCCGATCGCCTCGGCAAAGGCCTCCGGGCTCTCCGGATCCGCGCGGACGGCAGCGTCTCCACAAGCCTCGTCCAGCGAAGGATGAGAAGAGACGACGCAGGGAACGCCGCACGCCATCGCCTCGATGACCGGAATCCCGAAACCCTCGAACCGCGACGGATAGACGAAGACCTCCGCGCCGCGATAGAGGGCAGGCAGCTCCTCGTCGGCGACATAGCCGCGCCCTGCACGGCCCAGCGAGAGCAACGCCAGATCGCTGCCGCGCAACGTCAGAGCGGCCTCGACGACACCGCGGTTCTTGCGCCAGTCCTCGGTTGCGGTCGTGAAGACGTAGGGTCGCCGGGTCTCGTAGCGCTCGCCGTCGGGACGGTAGCGCGCGTCGACGCCGGGATACGCGACGCGGATGCGTTCACGCGGAATGCCAAGCCGTTCGACGACGTCGGTCGCCGTGTACTCCGCGTTCGTGAAGACGACATCGCAGCTCGCGGCCGCCCGAGCCGTCGCGCTGTGCATGCGCACTGTTCGCGGATGCAGCCGCTCGGGGTATCGCAGCGGACCGAGGTCGTGGATCATCGTGGCGCGGACGCGCGGCCGCCCCGGTGGGACCATCCAGTCCGTGAAGTGCAGCACGTCCGCAGGACCGAGGAAGCGTTCAGCCGGTGGCCGTCCGAGCCGGCTCCAGGCCGTCCGCACCGCGTGCGCGAACGGCACGGTCACGATGCGCCGTTCGATCGTGAGGTCGGCCAGCGCTGCGTCCAACAGCTTTCGCCCGCGGATGCTCACTGGGCCGAAGGCGAGCAGCTCGTGCGATCCGTCCGCCTCCACCATGCCCTTCAGAGCGCCAAGAATGTAGTTGCCGACGCCCGTCCGCGGATGCGAGAGCGGCGTGACGTCGTAGGCGATCCTCACGGAGCGGCGTAACGGAACGCGAGAAAGTGCACGCCCAGAACACGCGGATCTGCCGGGCCCGGCACCGCGGTAGGAGTGACTGTGAAGACGGCGCGGCACACTCCGTTGCGCGGCCGTAGCGGGACGGTGAGGGTCGCGTCGTCATTGGCACGGAAGGTCACGCTTCTCCCCTCCGCCCGCACCGTTTGGGGACGAGCGATGAGGTTCGGATCGCGCCTCAACTGCGCAGCGACGTCCCCGCCGGTACAGCGAAGCCTCGTGTACATCACGCGCTGTCCCGACCAGGTGTCGTTGGGGTAGAGACCCTGCACGCGGAAGCCGATGCGCACGAGGCCATCGGTTCGCCGCAGGACCATTCCCTTTCCCACGTCGCGGGCGACCACCGCGCCGGCGAGCGGCACGGCCTCCTCGCTCAGGACGTAGGGATGGCGAACCGGCTGTCCGTCGGCGAGCAGGACGCCGTCAGTCCTCTGTGTGACCCTCGTCTCGGGCAGGCCGCCCATCGACGGCTGGCGGAGGTCGTACACGGGGCCGATGCTGCGGTTGTAGAACTCGTTCTCCCAGAGGGTGTCCGGATGATGGGTCGGATCGGTGCCGGGGAACACAAATGCGACATCGGCATTCCGACCGACCGCGGCATCGACCCAGTCACGCCTCGGCGCGGTGATGCCCTGGTAGAGGGCACCAACGGACGCCTTCGGGAACCCGTGGTCGAAGCGCTCGATTCGTTCGGTCGCGAACGCAAACCAGACCAGGACGACCGCCGGTAAGACGAGCGCATAACGCGGCGAGATGGAGAAGAAGAGGAGGCCGATCGCCACAGATGCTGCGACGACCACGACCGGGATCGTGTCGAGTCCGACGACGGTCTCCTGAAGCCACCACAGCGGCAGCAGGGCGAGCGTGTCGGATTCGGCGGACGTGTCGATGAGGCGGTGATACGGAATGGCGCCCGGCAGGGCGGCGGCGAGCACCGCGGCGGCCGCGGCCGCGCGAGGTGGCCTGGGCATCCCGCGCTCGATCCACGCGAGGAGGGCGATCAGAAACAGCGGTGCGACATAGAAGAGGTTCCGCTCCTGGATGCGCGGCGAGAGTGCCGACGCGAAGGCGCCGACCTCGAGCAGCAGCCAGGCGGTCAGGGGCAGGGCAGCCGCGAGAAAGAGCCGCAGAGGACGGTCGAGCGATCGACCGACGAGGGTCAGGAGCAGGAGCGCGGCGAACGGCGCGATGCCGAGATAGAGGTCGAGCTCGGCGACGTGGAAGAGGACCCACTTCAGCACCTGGTCGGGCCGATACGTCGCGTGGCCGGTCACGCTGTAACTCCCCAGGACGTCGAAGGGCGAGTGCCCACGTATGAGTTGCACGGCGAGCACAGCCACGACGGCCGCGGCCAGTGCGCCGTACAGAATGCGAAAGTCGGCGAGCATCCGCAGCCGACGGCGGTCGAGCCACGTGAGCAGGAGCGGGGCCGTCGCGACGGCCGGAACGAGCACGATCGCCTGCGAGCGAGTGAGAAATGCCAGCAGGCAAAGTCCGAGGAGCACGAGCTGCCGCTGAATCGTGGGTCGCTCGAGCGCCAGCACGAGCGCAAGCGCAACGCAGGCGAAGAGCGGATAGAAGACCGTCTCCGTCATCAGCGTGCCCGTGTACATCAGCGACGGCACGGCGACGGCCAGTAGCGCGGCGAACAAGGAAGGCACCGGCGCCAGGACCCGCCGGGCGAGGAAGTAGACCGGGATGGCGGTCAGCGACATGAGAACCGATCCGATCGTCTTCGCCGCGGCGTAGGCGTCCGACACGGAACCGAAGACACGCCACGCCGGCGCGATCAGCACCGGATACACGACGCCGTATGCGCCGTGGTGAACGTCGCGAATGAGAAAATGACCGCTCTGCGCGAAGCTCTTGGCGAGCTCGGAGTAGATGAGCTCGTCAACCATGATCCAAGGAGCGACGACGCGGCGGGACAATCCGTAACGGAAGAGCGCCGAGAGGACGACGAGCCCGACGAGCCAGGCCCAGATGGGAACACGGGCGAGCCGGCTGCGCGTCGGCGACGAGGCGGGCTCAGGCCGGCCGTTTCGTGCCAGCCCGACTTCATCCAGCCGGCCGGCGAGCTCCGCGGCAAACGGCGTCCCGGACTCGATGCCGATCTCCGCGGCAGCCTGGGCGACCTCGGCGACGACTGCATCGGCAACGCGGGTCCCGCCGGCTGCTTCTTCCAGCGCTGCCGCATAGTCCTCCGCAACGTGTCCCAGGTCGTGCTCTCGCTGGGCGTAGGCGCGCGCCGCATCGCCCATCGCGAGCTGGGTCGCCTCGCTCGACGCGAGCAGCTCCAGCGCGGTCGCAAGCGACGCGATCTCGTCCTCGTCCACGGGAACCTTCAGCGCGACGTCATCCGGCAGCTCGGAGAACCAGCCGAGATCGCTGACGACGAGCGGCCGTCCGAGCGAGAGCGCGCGAATGGCACTGCCGGAGGTCTCTCCCATCGTCGGCGAGCGCAGCGAGATGCAGGCGTCACACGCAGCCATGAGAGACCAGAGCTGCCCCTCCTCGACATAGCCGCTGCGCTCGACGCCCGCCGCTGCAAGTCGGTCCGCATCGAAGCCGGGGGAGGCAGGCCCGACGAGCAGGAGCTTCGCGTTCGGATGGCGCCTGCGAACCAGGCCGAACGCTTCGATCAACTGCGGAATGCGCTTGCTCGCATTCAGATGCCCAAAGCACCCGAAGAGCGGCCGCCCTTCTTTCCGAGCGGGCTCAACACCCGGCACGGGCCAGGCGGGGTGCTCGATGCGCCAGATCGGACCGTGGTACCCGGCCTCGAGCGCCCGCTCCTGGACGTAATGGGAGTGGACGATCAGGCCCGTCGCGTTGGCCAGCACCTCGCCGGCGAGCGGGAACTCATCCGGACGCGTCTCCCACGGCGGAGACACACGACCGTCCAGGACACCGTGTGCGAGCAGACGTCCCGGGATGCCGGCGTCGCGCTCCATTGCGGCGAGATAACCGTGGCCGTCCTTCCGGCCGATCGTGAGTCCTGCGACGAGGTGATGGAGGACGAAGTCGTGCAGGACGACCACTCCCGGCCGGCGTCTCAGCGCGTCGACGATCCACCCGTGCGCCTCCGGGTCGTTGCCGACGTGGTAGAGCGCAACGTCCGCGGCGACCGGGCGCGTGCGCCCTCGTCGCACGACCGCGATCTCGACGAGATCTCCGAGCGCCGGCAGGAGCAACGCCGAGTAGTCGGCGATCCCGGACCTTTCAGGCGGCAGCGGCGAGTAGTAAGCGACCCTCACGCCACTGACCGCCTTCCGCTCCCACCCGGCGGAGCCGGGCTCCGCGAAAGGCTGCCGCCGCTGACGGCGCGATACTCTCCGGGCCCGTGCTGTTTAGCACTGTGCCCTCCGGCCTCGCACCGCCGCCGACGGCTCAGAGACGTAAGGCACCTCACGCGAGGAGGCGCGCGATCGTCTCGTCCCAGGATACGCGGCGCGCGATCTCCTTTCCGGCCTGCCCCCAGGCACGCGCGTCGTCGACATGGTCACGCAGCCACGAGCACGCCTCTGCAAGCGCTGCAGCGCGCGGCTCGATCACGAGCCCGGTTGCGCGATCCGTGACGACCTCGAGCGGTCCGCCCGCGTCTGTCGTCGTCACAACCGGCTTTTCCGCCAGAAACGCCTCGTAGGGCACCATGCCGAAGTCCTCGTCGACGGGTGCGTAGTAGACGGCGAGGCAGCGTGCGTAGAGCGTCGCGAGCTCTTCCACATCGATGCGCCCGGTGAAACGCGCGCGGCCATCGAGGCCGTGCTTGCGGGCGACGTCCTCGAGCCGCTCGCGGTCCGGACCGTCGCCCACGATCACACAGTTCAACGTCGAATCGGCAGCGAGCGCGTCGAGCAGCAGGTCGTGGCGCTTCGCGCGGTCGAGCCGCCCGACCGAGAGCACGAAGTCGTCGTAGCTCTCCGTTCGGTACGGCAGCTCCTGCGGCGGATGCGGCATCACTTCCGCAGCGATCCCTGTCGAACGTTCGAGGCGGTCGGCGACGTTGTGGGAGGTAGCGAAAACCTTCTTCGCCTCGGCTAGCGCGACGCGATCGAGGCGCTGAACGGCCCGCCGCGTCGCCCGCTCCTCCGCGCTCTCACCGAACTGGCCCAGCGCGGTGCGATCGAGCTCGTAGGCCTGCCGGAACTGGTGCAGCAGCCAGACGACCTTGTTCGGATGCCGGATCGCGTAGGACGGGAACTTCGTCGCAATCACGAGCTCGATCGGACGCCCGTCGGATTCGCTCAGGTCGAGCAGCCGCCAGAGAAAAGCCTGAGAGAGCACCCGCTCTCCGGGGTACCACTTGTAGGGAACGGTGACGAGGTCCGTCTCGTGCCCGCGGGCGCGGAGCTCGGCGACCAGATCGTCGGCGAAGATCTCGGCCCCGCCCCGCTCGAATGGAACCTGCGGCGCGCAGACGGCGATCCTCATCTTCGGCCTTCTAGAGGTACACGCACGAGTAACCGGGTCCCACCACTCCCGCCCACCAACAGCCTACGAAGCGAGCCGTCACGTGTCAGTGCCGTGAGCGCCGCCTCTGTGTGTCTACCCATGCGCAGCCGTTCGAGCCACCAGGGCGTAGTCGAGCGGCGCGAACAAGAGGTCGTTCAGGCGCCGGACGTTGGCAGCGATGACAGGATCGTCCGGCTCGGTGAGCCGTTCGGCGGGCTCGTTGAGAAAGCGGATCTCCGTCTCCGCGAACCCCGACTGGCGGGCCAGGAGCTCGAGTGTCTCGGGGACGAGCGGCTGAGCGTGCGTCAAGTCCGCGAAGTAGTTGCGCAGCGCGATCGGCGAGAGCGGATTGATCGTCTCGGCGATGAGCACTCCGCCGGGTCTCAGCTTCGCGCCGGCGAGGCGCAGCGCCCGCACGAGTGTCGGTGCGGGAAGGTGCTCGACAACCTGACCCATGAAGATCGCGCCCAGCGAGCCATCGGCTGCCGCTTCGAGATACGTGACCAGGTCGGCCTGCTCGACCTCGAGCCCGTCGCCGCGCGCGTACGCGACCATGTCGGCGTCGGCGTCGATGCCGCGTGCCTCCACGCCGGCTTCCCGCAGGAGCCCGAGCAGCTCGCCACGCCCGCAGCCGATGTCCAGCACCGGCGCGTTCTGCCGCAGGTCGTCGAGGTAGCGCCGTTGACGTTCGCGGATGGACTCGACGCTGCCGCGCATCCTGCTCTCGAACGCGAAGTAATCGGGAACCGAGGCCGCCGCCGGCTGGGTCGCGACCGTCGCAGGCGGAGCCGCGCCGCCGGTGGCCGGGGCGCGCCGTTCGAGCCGCGCCAGCCGTTCCTCCAGCTCGCGCACGAGTCGCTCCGCCCCTTCGCGAGCCGCGGCCGAGGCGTCGGCCCGCTCCGACAACGCATCGACGAGCTTGAGCACGGAATCGTTGAAGACCCGCTGGTCTGCGGCAAGCGGCTCGACGTACCAGCGCATGAGCTTGCGGAGGACCCGCTTGACGGCTCCCTTGAACCCACCGCCCGCGGGACGCTCGGCCGTGACCGGCCAGAACCGCTCGGCGAGAGCCCGAGTCGACGCGAATTCGGCGCCCCGTGAGTCCTCATCGACGGCACCACGCCGAAGCTCCTCGCGGAGGCGGTCGAACAGGGCGGCGACGTCGGTCTCCTCCGGCGAGGAAATACCTGCAGGCGCCGGGTTTTTCGCCTCCGGCCCGGACATTCAGGGGATTGTACGGGGTGCGCCTGTCAGTGGAGGGCACGCACGTAGTGCCACGCCTGGGCGAGACCGAACTGGCGCATCGCCACCAAGAGGACGGCGTAGAGCGCGAGGCCCGCAGCCGCTGCCGGCACCGCGCCGAGCACGAGTGACGCTCCGCCGAACGCGAGCGCGGCGGCCGCGCCGACGAGGATCGAGAGCCGCCCGAGCCCGACCGCGGTCAGCGCCAACATCCGCGGCGCGAGCGAGGCCATCAGCCCGAGCACGACGACCAGCGTCGAGATGCCGAGCGCGACGGTCACGCCCGTAAGTCCCCAGAGCGCCCTGCCCGCGATCGAGATCGGGATGTCGACGGCAACCGCAGCAACTGCAAGAGGGAGCAGCAGCCGCGTGCGATGCATGACGAACAGCAGCGGATACATGATCAGAAACGCCGCGTTCGCAACCATCCACGGGGAGAGGAACACCACGAGCCGCCCCAGCTCGTCGCCGACGTGACCGGAGAATGCACTGCCGAGCACGGCGGTCACAACACGCCCGCCGACGAGCGCGACCAGACCGGCGGCGGCGCCGACGAAAGCGAGCGAGACCCATGCAGAGTGCACGACGTGATCCGCAGCGCCGGCAGCGTCGACACCCCGGCGGGTCAGCGGCGCCGCCGAGATCAGCGACAGTGAGAACGCGGTCGCGCTGACGAACGTCGCCGCCAGCAAGTACGCATACGACAGGCTCGTGACGTTGCCCTCTCCGGTGCCGGCGGCGAAGCGAAGCGCGATCACGTAGAGACCCTGGAGCGCAATGGGGACGGCAGCGCCGTACAGGAGCCGCCAGAGCCGGTAGCCGAGGCGAAGCGGAACGCCTCGATGGAGACGCAGCCTGTTCCCGCGCATGAGCAGCACGACCATCGGCAGGCCGATCGCGATCGCGCCGTTCAGCGTCAGACCCCATGCAAGCGCGACGAGCCCGTGGGAGTCCGCGGCCAGCACGAAGAAGACGACGCCGCCGACGCCCCCGAGCGCAAAGCCGAGCGCGGCCGGGACATAGCTGTCTTTGGCGGCGAGCGCACTGGCGGCAAGCGCCGCGATCAGCTGGGCAAACGCGGCGGGCACGAGCCAGGGCAACGCCTGTGCGGCGACTGCCGCCGACTGCGCGGGAAGCCGCCCGGTGATCAGCTCGCCCCAGAAGTGCGAGAACGCCGCCGTCAGGACCGTGGCAGGTACGGCGACGGCCAGGAAGGCGAGCGCGTAGGCTCGAAACTCCGATCCGAGCCGCCCCTCCGCTTCGGCGCGGGTCAGGTCCGGGACGACGACCATCCGGAAGGCCTGGGCTCCGAGTACGAGCACGAGGTAGACGCCGTAGGCGGCCAGGAAGCCATCGGTCTCCCGGTTCCGCCCGAACTTGTGCGCCAGGAAGGCACCCGCCACTGCAGCGGCGAGGCTCAACGTCACATATGAGAGGCCTGTAAAGGCGCCGCTTCTGACGGCGCTCCGGCCGCGCTCCGGGCTACCCTTGGGCTGCTCGTCGGCGGGCACCGCTGCATGAAAGCAGACCAACACGACTCCACCTGGACGGACGACGCCGTTGCTGATCTCCGGCGGGACTTCGGCGACTTCTTCAGCGGGAGGACGTGTCTCGTCACCGGCGCCGACGGGTTCATGGGCTCGCACCTCACCGATGCGCTCGTTCAGCTCGACGCGAACGTCCACGCGTTCGTTCGCGCGACGTCGAGCGGCGCGCTGAACAACATCGCTCCGCTGCGCGAGCAGCTCAAGGTGCACTTTGCGGATCTCACGGACAAGACCTCGGTGGACTACCTCGTCAGAGAGCTGCTCGACGGCCCCGACAAGCCTTACGTATTCCATCTCGGAGCGCAGGCCCACGTCGGCGAGTCCTGGCATCGCCCATACGAGACCGTGATCGCGAACACGATCGGTACGCTCAACCTGCTCCAGTCGATCGTCGACCACGGTCTCGAGCTAGAGAAGTTCGACACGGCCGGGACGTCGGAGGAGTACGGCAACGTGCACGAGGACGTTGCGCACCAGCACTCTTTCGACGAGGAGGGCGGGTTGATTCTGCACGAGCGCTCACCGATCAACCCGAAGTCGATCTACGCGACCTCGAAGGTTGCGGCCGACTTCTTGACCATGAACTACCACGACGCGTTCGGCGTGCCCGGAGTCGTCACGCGGATGTTCAACAACTATGGGCCGCGCCAGAATCCGCGTTACATCACCGGGACGATCATCACGCAGGCACTCACCCGCGAGACCGTCGAGCTCGGCCAGCTCGAGCCCATGCGCGACTTCTGCTTCTGCACCGACGGGGTGCGCGGGCACCTGATGGTCGCTGCGCGCGGGATTCCCGGCGACCTCTACGTCTACGGACAGGGCAAGAACATCTCGATGCGCGACTGGGCCGAGCTCATCCTGCGCGTGGGCCGGGAACAGGGGCACTGGGAAGCTCGGGAGATCGTCTCGACCGCCGAACGTTTTCGGCCCGGCGCGAGCGAGGTCATGGCGCTCAGGGTCGGCTACGAGAAGCTCAACCGCGAAACCGACTGGGAGCCGCACGTCTCCTGGGAAGAGGGTGTCGCGCGGACGATCGCCTGGTACGCCGAGAACAGACCGCGCTGGATCGGCCGCGTCGACTGGCTCTCGCAGACGCACGCTCCCGCATGAAGCTGCTCGTCACAGGCGGCGGCGGCTTTCTCGGCTCGCACCTCAGCGAGCGCCTCCAGGCAGACGGCCACGACGTCTTCGTCGCGCGGCGCGCCGAGTACGACCTGACGAAGTGGGACGACGCGGCCCGACTGTTCGACGACTCGAAGCCCGAGCGCGTGTTCCACCTGGCGGGCGAGGTAGGCGGCATCGGGGCCAACCGGGTGAACCCGGGCCGGTTCTGGTACGCCAACCTGATCATGGGGGCGCACGTGCTCGAGCTCTCGCGCGAACACGGCCTCGGCAAGCTCGTCATCGCCGGCACCGTCTGCGCGTATCCCAAGTTCGCGCCCGTGCCGTTCCGCGAAGACGATCTCTGGAACGGCTATCCGGAGGAGACCAATGCCCCTTACGGCGTCGCGAAGAAATCGATCCTCGTCGGCGCACAGTCCTATCGGGAGCAGTACGGGCTCGACTCGATCTTCCTGCTACCCGCAAACCTGTACGGGCCGCGCGACAACTTCGACCTCGAGACGTCGCACGTCATTCCCGGACTGATCCGGAAGATGCTGGACAACCCAGGTCGCGTCACGCTCTGGGGCGACGGCTCGCCGACTCGCGAGTTTCTCTACGTGGACGACTGCGTCGAAGGGCTCGTGCTGGCCGCTGAACGCTACGACGGAGCGGAACCAGTGAACCTCGGGACCGGCGCAGAGATCTCGATCCGCGAGCTCGCCGAACAGATCGCGGAGCTCGTCGGCTTCGAAGGCGAGATCGAATGGGACACCTCGATGCCGAATGGCCAGCCTCGCCGGAGCCTCGATGCCAGCCGCGCCCGTGAGCTCTTCGGCTTCGAGGCGCGCACATCGCTTCGCGACGGGCTCGAGCGAACGATCGCGTGGTACCGCGAGCACGCGGGCGCCACCGCCGGCGCGCAGGCGTGAGCTCGCAAACGGCGGCGGCGCCCGCAGGCGTCGAGGCGATCGGCGCGTGGCTCACCAGGGTTCGTGAGATCGTGAGCTCGCTCCGGCCGGCCTATGTGCTGGGGGCCTTCGTGGCCGTGCAGTGGGTGGCGCTGCTCGCCCTCGCCGTGACCGTCAGGCACAACGGGTGGCTGTACTACGCCGGCGGTGACCAGCTCTGGCACTACTCCGGCGCCTACCTGCTCGCGCACGGGCACCTCCCGCCCGCCTATGTCGGCTACGGCTGGTCGATCATGTTGCTGCCGGTCTCGTGGTTCGCCGGCGCCAGTCTCGTCTCCGCGCTGCCGGCCATCGTGGTGTTCAACACCGTGGTGCTGCTGCCGGTCGCGCTTCTGTGTGTGTACGGAATAGCTAGTCGAATTGCCGGCCGACTGTTCGGCTACTTCGGTGCCCTGCTCTGGATCGTCCTGCCGTATTTCGGAATCCTGTTCGTCGAGCCGGGCTACCACCAGAAATACACGGAGCTCACACTCCCTCAACTCCTGGGGCTGACCTCGGTGCCGGACTTCCCTGCGACGGTCGCACTCCTGGTCTCCGCCTATCTCTGCCTCCGCGCACTCGACTCGGCCGGTTGGCAAACGGCCGCGGCTGCCGGGCTGGCAGCCGGCTGGTCGATCGCGATCAAGCCGTCGAACACGATTTTTCTCGTGGCGCCTTTCCTGCTGCTGGTCGTCGAACGGCGGCGCGCGTTGCCCGTGTTCTTTGCAGGACTCCTGCCCGCGGTCCTAACCCTCGCGCTCTGGAAGTTCCGCGGCCTCGGCGAGCTCGCCGCCGCACCCGCAGAGCCCATTCGGCTCGCTTCCGGGATCGGGGGTCTGCTCAATCGCATTCACCGGCCGAGCCTGAACAGCTGGGCTCATCTCCATCAGGTACTCAATGCGTTGCGCGAGCACTTCTGGGCGGCACGTGTAATGGAATGGCTCCCGGTGGCCGGCTCGATCGCCTTCCTGGCCAGATCCCGGCGCGCGTTCCTGCTCGTTGGAAGCTGGTTCACCGTGTTTCTGCTCGCCAAGGGGACCTACATCCCCGCGTCGATCGAGGACGCGAGCTTCTTCCGCATCCTGATGCCGGCCTTTCCCGCGTATCTCTTGCTCGCGGCCGCGGTCGTGCTGCTGGTGCCCGGTGTCCGCGCCCGCCCGGCGCGACCCTCCCCGCTTCTGAGCGGCCGCAAGCTGAGCATCGCTCTCGGCGCCGCAGTCCTCGTGTTCGCAGTCTTACCGCTTGGCGTGATCGCAGCAACTCCCCGGCTCCACGACCTTGGGCACCTGGCGACTAAAGTCGGAGACCAGGGCAGCCTCATACCGGTCTCGTCCGCTGTCGGGATTACGGCGTCGACGAAAGGAAAACTCGTTCGCCTGGACTGGCGATCGCGCTCCTCGGGCGCCGCGTCAGTTTTCTATCGGGTGTTGCGCACGAAAGGCTCCGGTGGCGGTGTTGCCTGCGCCGGGAGGCTTCGGAATTCGTCCGACAACTGCGTGCTCTATGCGGACGAAGTGGGATCAGTGCGAGCGCCGTTCTTCGAGGATCGGCCCGGCCCAGGAAGCTGGTCTTACCGGATCGGGATCGCTGCCAACTGGCTGAACGACACGCGACTAGGGGACGTCTACGTCGTCAGCCCGCCTGTCACCGTCACGGTTCCGTAACGCCTTCCCGCTGCTGCTGCTCGAGCAGAGCAAGGCGCTGGGCGAGGATCGTGTTCTGGTCGGAGAGCCGGGAGATCACCGTGGAGTAGTGCAGCAAGACCATCAGGATGAAGAGCGCGCCGATGGCGCCGAGAATTGCCGGCGGATACGTCTCGACGCCGAACCACCCCGCGATCGTGTTGAGGCCGTCACGCCAGACGGAGAGCGCGAGCAGGACGCCGCCGGTCAGTAGCCACAGCAACGCATAGCGCTCACGAAGTCGCCGCGAGCGGATCAGCTCGAAGACCACGACGAGCAGCAGGAAGGATGCGACCGCAGAGGCGATCGATACGGGAAGCGGAGTCATCGTCGTTGCTCCTTCTCTAGCGGGACGGCGTACCGGCGAAAGAGGCCGACGAAGATCGCGAGCAGCACTTTCGTCATGTAGTAGATCGAGCGCAGCGCTGTGATCGATGACGCCCCACCGGCGCGCTCGCGCATCGCGACCGGAACCTCGTGCAAGCGCAGCTTGTGCTTCACGCACATGATCGTCGCCTCGACCTCGGGGTAATCGTGCGGGTAGTCGGCGGCGAAGAGAGCGATGCCTTTGCGATTCACAGCGCGGAAGCCGGAGGTCGTGTCCGTCACCTTCTGTCGCACTACTGCGGACACCACCCACGCGAACAGCCTGATTCCCATGCGACGCGTGAAGGACGACTGGTAGCCCGTGCCGCTCGCGAAGCGCGACCCGACACACAGGTCGGCCTCCCCCGCCACGACCGGTCCGAGAATAGCGGGCAGCTGGGCCGGGTCGTGCTGCCCGTCGCCGTCGACCTGGACCGCGATGTCGTAGCCGTGCTCGAATGCGTAGCGATAACCCGTCTGGACGGCGCCGCCGATACCGAGGTTGAAGGGGAGGCGAAGCACGTGAGCGCCGCGATCCGCAGCGATCCCGGCAGTGCGGTCCGTGGAGCCGTCGTCGACGACGACGATGTCGAAGCCGGGGTCGAATGCCCGCAGTTCGTCGATCACGCGCCCGACCGCCTCCTCTTCGTTCAGCGCAGGCACGATCGCAATTCGACGCAACTCTGCGATCTGCGCGAGGACGGCGTCGGGGGGTCGCGCCGGCACCTCGGCGAGCTCAGCCACGGGCGGCCACCGGCGACCGGAGCCCGACGAGCTCGAGGATCTGTCGCGCGCGATGGGCATACGTGTGCTCGTCGAGCACACGCTCACGCGCGCGCCGCCCCATCGCCTCGGCCGCGCCCGGATCGTCGAGCAGCTCGCGGTAGGCGGCCACTGCCTCGTCCGCGCTCGAGACGACGCGCAGCTCCGACCCGACGTCGAACCAGCGCTCGATCCCCTCGTGCGGATTGGACACGATCGCCGCACCGCAGGCCGCGAGCTCGAACGGCCGGCACGTCGACGACGCGTACACGGTCGCGTGTGAGCGGCGCGTGATGTTCAGGTTGATCCGCGCGCGCGAGATCGCCTGCGCAAAGACGTTGAAGGGGACATCGCCGATCATGCGCGCTGCTCCGGTGTCGCCGCGGAAGTCTCGGCCGCCGAGAGCAAAATCGATCTCCGGATCGCGCCGGCTCGGTTCGCCCACGAGCGCCTGCATCCATTCGCGCCGGAACTTGTCCCCGTAGCCGTAGAAGAAGACGTCGTGCTCCTTCTCGCCGGCAGCGGGCTGGAACAGCTCCGGGTCCGCAGCCCAGAACACCGCTTCCGCGCGCAGGGCACCCAGCTCGCGAAGGCGGTCGAGCCCACCCTCCGAGTTCGAGAGCACGAGGTCGTACTCCGACGGATCGGCGCCGTGGTAGTAGTTGAAGCCGGTGTCCGTGCCTCCGAACTCCGGCAGGCTCATGGGCACGTCACCGTCGTAGAAGATGACCGGGACGTCGAACCGCTCGCGCAGCCGTGTCGGGATGCCGCGCAGGTGTGCCATCGGCACCGTGAACACGATCACCGCCGCGACGTCACGTTCCCGTTCGAGGATCCGCTCGAGATGCCGCTGCCAGCGGGGGGTCACGTACCGCCAGATCGCCTCGCGCGTGAACCTGTCCCCGAGCGTGTCTTCCGGGTTGTCTTCGCCGCGCCGGAGCAGCGTGTCGCCCTTCAGGCGAGCGACGATCCCACGGGTTCCGGCGAAGAGCTCGGCCTCACGGTAGACGGGGTTGGGCGCCGTCCTCCACCACGGCGATTCGATCGCCCGTCCGCGGTACGGCGTGACGATGAGGTCGACGCCGACCTCGTTGAGGCCCTTCCAGATCTGCCACCACGCGGGCGTGCAGCCGTAACGGAAGTCGAGATCGGTCGCAGAGGCTACGGCCAGGATCTTGGGCGCGCCGGACATCGGCTCAGTATGGCTGAGGGGTCTGCTTGCACCGCCCGCGAGACTAAGGCGCGACGGTCTCGAGCTTGCGCGCGAAGCCCGGGACGCCATCGGATGCGTTGATCCGAACGCGGCTGAGCTCGTAGGGCTTGTTTGGCCGGGCCAACCCGTAATGCGTGGTCGTAGCGCCGAGGTAGCCGGCCCGGCGGACCGCAGCGACGACATGCGCGTTGTAGCGCCCGCTCGGGTAACAGAAGAACGCCACGGGCACGTGGAACATGTGCCGGAGGTCGACACGCGAGCCGTTCACCTCTTGCCACAACCGTGCGTCGTCGACCGTCGTGAGGTCGGGATGCGTGATCGTGTGGGCGTCGATCTCCCAGCCGGCGGCGATCAGCGCATGCACGCGCCACGACGGAAGGTTGAACTTCTCCACCGCATTTACCTTGAGGTTGAGAACCCCAGGCCAGTGCAACTTCCGCAGCACGGGCATGGCCACTGTCGCCTGGCTCAGGTAGCCGTCGTCGAACGAGATCACGATCGCGTGACGCGGGAGCGGTGATCCCTTGAGCCAGTAGTCGTAGACCTGTCGCAACGTGACGGCGTGATAGCGGTGAGCGGCAAGCCAATGCATCTGGCCGGCGAAGTCGTTCGGTCGGACGAAGAGCTCGGGATACGCAACCCCTGCAGGCGCCGCGGCGATCACGTGGTACATGAGAATCGGCACGGGCCGGTCGTGTTGCCCGGCGAGGCCGCTGGTTGCGCGGAGTGCCGAGAGCGTGGCGACGACGGTAATTGCAAGGAACAGGCGTGCAAACGGTAAGCACGCCGAAAAGTCAGCTACGGTGAATCGGGGTCGGATGTCACGCAAGCTCTTCACCGTCACCATCTTCCTGACGTTGATCCTTGCACCGCCGGCGGCCGCGAGGCCCGTGCAGATGATGCCGGGAGTCACCTACGACCGGATCCTCCAATGGACTTCGAGCGGGCCGATGGTGCTGTACGTCATCACGGCGCCGAAGCCCGGCGGCCTGTACAGCCTGACCCCGCTTCTCTCCAACGGCACGATCGTCGGGCGCGAGACCGTGTCTGCGATGCAGCGAGACGTGTCGTCGCAGATGACGACGATCGGCGTCAACGGCGACTTCTTCAGCTGGCACGGTGGCTGGCCGAGCGGGCTGCTGATGCGCGGTGGTGTCGTCGAACATCAATCGGCGCTGGGACGGGCGGCTGTCGGTGTCGACACGGCGGGAGTGCTCCACGTCGATCGCGTGCCATGGTACGCGCGCTGGCACGCGGCCGACGTGACGTGGCAGCCTGTGTCGCAGCTGAACGAGCCGCCCCGTGCAAACTCGATCGCGCTCTTCACGCCCGTGTGGGGTGCGAAGACGCCCGCGACGAAGGGCGTCACGGTCGTGCTCGGCGCTTTTCCACCCGCGACGCCGCGTCGCGACCTGACCGGCGTCGTGCAGTCGGTGCTCACGAACACCAGCGTGGCGGTTCCACCTGACGGCGCGGTCCTCGTGGGACGAGGTACGGCTGCGTCGGCTCTGTCGGAGCAGGCAGCGGTCGGCGCTCCGCTGACCGTGCGCATCCCGCTTCGGGACGACTGGGCCTCCGTGACCGACGCCATCAGCTCGGGGCCGACGCTGGTCAAGGACGGGCGGCCGATCTTCAACGCCGGCGAAGCTCTGACCAGGGTCCAGCTCCGCGGGCGGGACCCGCGGACGGCGATCGGGCAGCGTGCAGACGGAACGATCGTCCTGCTCGCCGTCGACGGCCGCCGGCCCAGCTGGAGCATCGGGATCACGAACTGGGAGCTGGCGAACACGCTCGTGCGCTACGGCTGTGTGACCGGCTTCGCCCTCGACTCGGGCGGCTCGGCGACCGTCGCGTTCGACGGGCAGCTCCTCAACCGGCCGTCCGACCCGGGCGGCGAGCGGCCCGTCGGGGAGTCGCTTGTGATCGCTTACACCGGCGTGTTCGTACCCCCGCCGGCACCCAGCCTCTCTCCGAACGGTGACGGCGTCAACGAACGCGAGCTGCTCGCCTACAAGCTCGTACGCGCTTCGACCGTGAGTGCAAAGCTGATCGCGCCGGACGGATCCGTCAGGGAGCTCGATGCGGGGGCGAAGGCTCCCGGGCGCTACGACATCTCGTGGGACGGCAGGTACGCCGGAGGGACGCCCGCACCGGAGGGGCTCTACCACTGGAACGTCTCGGCCACCGACGACCTCGGACGCACGTCGAGCCAGGACCGACCGTTCACGCTCGACCGTACGCTCGGCTTTCTGAACGTCGGCCAAGGCGCACGAACGATCGGGTTCACGCTCACGCGCGATGCGCGGATCCGGGCGACGATCGAGACACGGTTCGGCGAAATCCTGCGCACGGTCGCGACGGGCGAGCGCCCGCCCGGGACGGTGACCGCTTCCTGGAACGGCCGGGACGGACGCGGGAAGCCTGTCAAGAGAGGCTCCTATGTCGTGCATGTTGCTGCGACCAGCCCGATCGGGCTCAGCGAGCTTCGCAGGACGTTCGCGATCCGCGGCGGCTAGTAGGCCCCGCGCCGGGCGAGCACGGCGGGCAGCGTGCGGGCGAGAATCGTGATGTCCAGCCAGATCGACCAGTTCTCGATGTAGTAGAAGTCGAGCCGGACGAGGTCGTCGAAGCTCAGGTCGATCCGGCCCGAGACCTGCCAGAGCCCGGTCATGCCCGGGAGGACGAGATAGCGCTTCCGGTGCCACGGGAGCAACTGCTCGTAGTCGCGAACGGGAAGGGGCCGCGGACCGACCAGCGACATCTCGCCCCAGAGGACATTAAGGACCTGCGGCATCTCGTCGAGGGAGAAGCGGCGCAGGAACCGACCGACCGGCGTGACCCGAGGATCGTCCTTGATCTTGAAGAGCGGACCAGAGGCCTCGTTGTGCGTCTCGAGCGCGGCCTGGCGCTCGGCCGCGTCGGCATACATCGTCCGGAACTTCATCATTCCGAACGCCTGCTCTCCGAGCCCGACCCGGCGGTCGCGATAGAACACCGGCCCCCGCGAGCTGAGCTTGACCGCACCGGCGACCGCGAGCCAGAGCGGCGAGCCCGCGACGATGACGAAGGTCGACACGACGAGGTCGAAACCGCGCTTCAACGCCCACTCCGAGCCGGCGAGCGCCGGGGGGCGCAGCTCGAACAACGGCGCACCTTCGCCGGGAATGTACTCGGCACGCTGCAGGAGCAGCTCGGTGGTGCGCGGCGCGATCTTGACCTTGGCTCCGAAGCGATGAGCCTCCTCGACGAGCTCGAGCAGCTCCCGCTCGGCGAACCCGCCGTCCGTCACGATCAGCTCGTGGACGTCATGCTCGCGCAGGACGCGCGGCACCGCGTCCAGGCCGCCCAGCGCGCGTAGGTCTCCAGAATCGCCGTCGGGAGCGATCGCGCCGAGGAACTCGTAGCGAATCCCGCTGCGATCGGCGCCGAGCGTGCGACGCAACGCAGCAAGCTGCTCGCCCTCTCCCACGAGCACCGTCCGCCGGCGTGCACCGGCCAGACGCAACACGTCCCGCGTGAGCACCTCGTAGCTCGCACGGAGGATCCCGATGAAGAACGCCGTCGTCACGACGGCCGTCGGTGTCAAGCCGTAGGTCGTGAAGTGGTAACCCGTCCCGAGGCCGAACGCGAGTGTGATCACTGCGACGAGCACCATCGACAGGACGATCTGGCCGACGCCGGCTCGAAGCTCGCGCCGCCGGTAGAGGCCGCCGACCCAGAAGACGAGCACGGTGATCACGGTGAGGAACGGGAGCCAGTTGCTCTCCGTCTCCCAGAGGATTCCCCACAGCGGCGGCCACTGACCGAGGTAGAGCTCGCGGAAGATGAGCGCCACGAAGATCCCGAGGACGAGGCCCGCGAGGTCGAGCGTCACGAGGGCCAGGACGCTGGTGAGCCGTCGAACGACGGCAAGGAGCGTGGCGCGAGAGAGGAGGTAAGGCCGGGCCGAGCGGATGTCTTCGACCGGCGCCGGCCGGGGCTCGGCCGGCGCGGCTGGCTTCGTGCTCACCCGCCGGAGTGTACTTCCGGCGCTTCCCGGGGCAGCTAGGCTCGCCCGAGGTGAGCCTGGAGCAGTTGAGCGAGCGTTATGCCGAGCACAACCGCGTCGAGCGGGGCGCCGGCTTCATCTTTGCAGGCCCGGAGCGGGTCGAGCTGTTCCGCCGCTACGTCGGCGGGCCGGGACGGACCGTGCTCGATCTTGGTTGCCGCGACGGCGCGCTCACGCAGGCCTACGCGGGCGGCAATGAGATCGTGGGGGTCGACGCCGACCGCGAGGCGCTCGCCGAGGCCGGGAAGCTCGGGATCGAGACCCGCTGGGCCGACCTCGACGATGCCCTCCCGTTCGCCGACGGCACGTTCGACGTCGTGGTCGCCGGTGAACTGCTCGAGCATCTCCGCGATCCGCGGCGCGTCGTCTCCGAGGTGCTCCGCGTCCTGCGGGCGGGCGGCACGTTCGTCGCCTCCGTGCCGAACGCCTACCGTCTGAAGAACAGGCTCCGCTTCGTGCTCGGCCGGAAGCCCGAGGAGGACCCGACCCATCTGCAGATGTTCTCGCCGAACGACATTCGTGCTCTACTCGACGGCTTCGAGGACGTGCAACTGCATCTCATCGCGGGGCGTCTCGTCCCCCTTCACGCCCGGCTGTTCGCGAACGACATCGTCTTCTCGGGCCGCAAGTCGCGCTGAAGCTCGTCGAGGTCCGTCACCGTCCTCCTCAGCGCGAGGAGACGGAGACCGACGCTCAGTGCGTTCGCGCGGCGGCGGTCGAGCAAATCCGTGTCGTGAAAGTACGCGTGCACGATCTGCAGCCGGAACGGCGGCAGCAAGCCGCGGACGAGCATGCCGATGGAGTGGGTCGTCGGCACTTCGAGCAGCCTGCGGCCCTCGCCGAGCTCGAGCCAGGCCGGCTCGTCGAGCTGCACGTGTGGCGCGCCCGGCTCTAGATAACCCGGCGTGAACGCGGTCGCCGTGCAGTCCGCATAGCCGAGGTCGGCGACCACTTTCGCCACCTCCGCGTCCAGGTACCAGCCGCCGCCGCAGAAGATCGTCGGCTTCAGCCCGACCGACTCGAGCCAGCGGCCCTGCTCGCCCACGAGCACGGGCGGGTCACCCGCGGTCGGCCGCGCGTGATCCGGTGCGGTCCAGTGCGTATGCAGCCCGAAGGGCCCGCGCGCCCGAGCCTCCCGTGCACGTTCGAGCCAGCGTTCCTGGTTTTCCCCCTCCGCCGGCGGACGCATCAGGGCGGCAATGGCGAAGCCGCCCGGCCTGCGCTCCTGGAGGGCGCTGAAGCGGGTCCAGACGTCGTCGTCCAATGGACGCTCCACATGACACGAGACGACCGCGTACCGCCCGTGCAGTATGTGTCCCGTGTGCGGCATCGCCGGACTCTATTCGCCAGCGGGGCCGCCCAATCCCGAGCTCGTGGACGCCATGCGCGCTGCGCTCATCCATCGCGGGCCCGACGAAGGATCGACCGACGCGTTCGGTCGTTGCGTGCTCGGCCACCAGCGGCTGAAGGTCCTCGACCTCGACACGGGCTTCCAGCCGGTGTCGAACGAGGCGGGTGACGTCGTCGCGGTCTTCAACGGCGAGGCCTACAACTTCCTGTCGCTGCGCGACCAACTGGGCGGGCATCAGGTCCGCGGGACCGGTGACACGCCGATCCTGCCGCACCTTTACGAGGAGAGCGGGCCGCATTTCGTCGAGCGGTTGGACGGCATGTTCGCGCTCGCACTCTGGGACGCCGGACGGGAACGACTCGTGCTCGCCCGCGACCGGCTCGGCAAGAAGCCGCTCCTCTGGACACGACTACCCGACGGCACTTTCGCGTTCGCGTCGGAGCTGAAAGCGCTCCTGCGCCTGCCGCAGCTGTCCCGGGAGATCGATCTCGACGCCGTCGACGCGTACCTGGCGCTGCAGTACGTCCCGGGCGACGGGACCGCGCTGCGCGGGATCCACAAGCTCGCGCCCGGACACGTCCTCGTCGCCGAAGGCGGTACCGAGCGCGTCGAGCGCTACTGGTACCCCGAGCCGGCAGAGTCGAGCGCCCAGGAGGGCGAATGGCTCGAGCGTGTGAGGGCAACCGTCGGCGAGGCGGTGCGCAAGCGACTCGTCGCGGACGTGCCGCTCGGCGCTCTGCTCTCCGGCGGGATCGACTCGAGCATCGTCGTCGCCCTGATGGCACAGGCATCCTCGCACCCGGTGCGCACCTTCACCGTGGGATTTCCGGACGCACGCTACGACGAGCGCGCGTATGCGCGGGCGGTCGCGTCGCGCTACGGAGCCGTACACGAGGAGCTCGAGATCGAGGAAGACATCGCGGCGACGCTGCCGAGACTTGCCGCAACGTTCGACGAGCCGCTCGGCGACGAAGCCGCGTTCCCGACCTACTTGATCGCCGAGCAGGCGCGTCGATATGTCACCGTGGCGCTCGCGGGCGACGGCGGCGACGAGTCGTTCGCCGGCTACGAGCGGTACATCGCACACCAGCTCGCAGACCGCGTCCCTGCGCCCGCGGCACGGGCGGGCGCAGCGGCCCTGCGGCTCCTACCGGCGGCCCGGCGCGACCCGCGATCGCTCCCGTTCCGTGGCGCGCGCTTCCTCGACGTTGCCTCGACACCCGGCGAGCGGCGGTACGCACGCCTGATGGAGGTCTTCCCGGTCGAGCTGCGGCGCCAGCTCTGGTCCGACGGCCGACTCGCTCGAGACGTGCCGCTCGAGCCCATGCGGCCCGGCGTCACTGGCTTGCAGTTGCTCGACATCGAGACGTACCTGCCCGGCGATCTGTTGCCGAAAGCGGACCTCGCCTCAATGGCCCACTCGCTGGAGTTGCGCTCGCCGTTTCTCGATCACGAGGTCGTCGCTCTCGGTCTTGCGCTCCCCGACTCCCTCAAGACACGCGGCCGGGAGGGAAAGGTGGCGCTGCGTCTTGCGTTTGCCCCCGATCTTCCGCCCGAGGTCGCCGCGCGCGGCAAGACCGGCTTCGGCGTACCGCTCGGACGCTGGTTCCGGTCGGACCTCCGCGACCTCGCGCACGATCTCCTCTCCAATGACCGCGGCTGGTTCCGGCCGGACAGCGTGCGACGGTTGCTCGACGAGCACGAGTCCGGGCAGGCGGATCACGGGCACCGCCTGTGGTGCCTGCTGATGCTCGAGCTCTGGGTGCGCGAGCACGTGGAAGCGCCTGTCCTAACAGCCGCGTGAAACGCACTCACCTCTGGCTGATCGCCTTCGCGGCGATCGCCCCACGTCTGGCCGTCCTCGTCCACGAGCGCGGACGCATCCTCACGGCCTTCACCGACAAGAGCGACGACTTCGCGCAGACCTTCGTGCACCACGGGACGTTCGGCTTCATCCCGGGAGAGCCGTCTGCGTACACACAGCCGCTGTACGGCTTCTTCCTGGTCCCGATCTACTGGATCTTCGGGCGCACGTGGTGGGCCGTCGGCGGGGCGCAGATCGCCGTCGCGACCACGACCGCGATCCTCGTCTATGCAATCGGCGCGCGCGTGCTGTCGCGGCGCGCGGGGACGATCGCCGCGATCCTCGCGACGCTCAACCCGTACCTGGTCTGGCACGACGTCCACATCAACCGGGAGGTGCTCGACCAGTTGGTGGGTGCGGCGCTCATCCTCTGCACGCTCATCGCCGCTGACCGCCGCTCGGTGAGGTGGGCGACGGCTGCGGGAATCTTCGGCGGGCTCGCCGTGCTCGGCAACGTAAGGCTGATCGGCATCCCACTCGTCATCGCGGCCTACCTGGTAATCCGCAACGGCTGGAGCTGGGCGCCCGTTGCACTGGTCGTCGTCGCCGCGTTGACAGTGACCCCGTGGGTCGTCCGCAACAAGGTCGAGGTCGGCTGTTTCGCGCTCACGACCGATGGTCGCGCACTCTGGAAGGCAAACAACGCCCAGACGTACCGCCTGCTCGCGCAGGGGAAGTGGATCGACGACGTCAAGGATCCACCGCACCATCCGTTCCCGAACCCCGAGGAGGCGCGAGACCTCTACCGGCAGACGGGGAAGAAGTACCACGTCGACGAGTGCGCGAACCAGGGCTACTACGAGCACAAGGCCTGGAAGTTCGTGCGCGGCCATCCTGGGGAGAAAGCGAAGCTTGCGGCGCAGGCGGTGCGCATGGAGTGGGATCCGCGCACGACGGCCTCCGCGACCGACTCCGGACACGGGGCGATCCGCAGCCTGGCGCAGCCGCTCTACACCTCTGTGCTATACGCGCTCGGGCTGATCGGCATCTTCGTGACCGCGCGCTGGTTCGTCGGCCTGGCCCTCGCCGTGCTCGCCTACCAGACCCTGGCCGCGATGGTGTTCGTCGGCGCGACTCGCTATCGCATCGCGACTGACTTCTTGATCGCTCTCCTCGCCGCCAGTGCGATCGAATGGGTCCTGGCTCGGCGCCGGCGCGGGCCACGATGAAGGTCCTGCACATCCAGCGGATCGGTGGCATCGGGGGCTCGGAACGACATCTGCTGACCCTCTTGCCCGCGTTGGCCGCGCGCGGCGTCGACGTTCGCTTCCTCGGGCTCGACGACCACTCGCGCGCGCCCGGCCCGTTCTACGAGGCGCTGACTGTCCCGTACACGCGCGTCCCCGCACCCCGCGACCTTGATCCTCGACTCGCGCGGCAAGTGCGCGCGCAGACGCGTAACGCAGACATCGTGCACACGCATCTCGTGCACGCCGACGTCTACGGAGCACTGGGAGCCGGCCGGCTGGTCTCGACGAAGCACAACGACGACCCGTTCCGCGCGGGAGCGTTCCGGTTCGTCGAGCGCGCGCTGGCACGAAGAGCCGCCAAGGTGATTGCGATCACCGAGGCGCTGGCGCGCTTCCAGGTAGAGCGCGTCGGCCTTCCCGCAAGCAAGGTGGAGGTCATCCACTACGGCCTCGACGACGTGCCCGCCGCGTGGGGCACCAATCCGGCAGATCACGTGCGGCCGAACGCCCGCGTGCTGCTCGGCGTGTGTCGGCTCGAGCCGCAGAAAGGACTGGACATCGCAGTGAGAGCGCTGCCGGACATCCGCACGCGTCATCCGACGGCCGAGCTGGTCGTTCTCGGCGAGGGCCCTCAGCGCTCGGACCTCGAGCGGCTCGCGACCGATCTGCAAGTCCCGGTGCACCTCCTGGGCCGCGTTCCTGACGTCGCTGCCTGGCTGCGGCGTGCGGACGTCGTCGTGCATCCGGCGCGGTGGGAGGGCTTCGGCCTCGCCCTGCTCGAGGCGATGCTGGCGTCGAAGCCCATCGTTGCGACGAACATCAGCTCGATCCCCGAGATCGTGGCCGACGGCGAGACGGGACTGCTGGTGCCGCCGGACGACGCACCGGCGCTCGCGGCCGCAGTGACGCGGCTCCTCGACGATCCCGGCACCTTCGGAGAAGAAGGCCGGAGGCGGGCGCAGTCGCAGTTCAGCGTCGCGCGCATGACCGAACGGACGCTCGCGCTCTACGAGACGGCACTTCGCCGGGATTAATTCCGCGCCGCGAGAGCCCCTTCGTAGAGCAGCTCGGTCCGGTCCGTACAGCGCTCCTGGAGGAAGTGCTCGAGTGCTCTGCGGCGGCCGGCCTCGCCCATCTGCGCCGCCCGCGGCAGATTCCGCGCCAGGCGCACGATCGCTTCCTCGAGCGGATCAGCTTCGCCGGGGGGTACCAGGAAGCCCGTGACTCCGTCCTGGACGAGCTCCCCGAGGCCGCCGATCTCGGCCGCGATCACCGGTCGTGCGCGCTCCATCGCCTCGAGCGCGACCATGCCGAAGCCTTCGCCCATCGACGGCACGACCACGATCGCAGCCTCTTCGATCGCCTGCTGCACGGGCGCGACATAGCCGAGGAAACGAATCGAGTCTTCGAGCTCGAGCTCCAGCGCAAGCGCGCGCAACGCCGGCTCGAGCGGACCGCGCCCGGCGATGTGGAGTTGGAGTTCCGGAATCCTTCGGCGCGCGGCCGCAAACGCGCGCAGCAGGACGATGTGCCCTTTGATCGGGATCAGACGACCGACGCAGAGCAGGACGGGCGCAGAGCCGGCATACGAACGGGAGGAGCCGTTCGGCTCGATGCCGTAGTGCACGATCTCGAAGCTCGAGCCGTCGAAGCCCTCCACTTCCTCGAGATACCGCGCGAGGCCGCGTGAGATCGCGATGTGCGTGTGGGCAAACGTCGCGATCGCACGGTCTCCCAGAGCAAACCCGGGGTTCTCTCGAAATTCGTTGAAGCCGTGCTTCGTCGACACACGCAGACGAACGCCCGTCAAGGCGCCGGCGAGTTGCCCGTAAACGTCAGCGTGAACGAGGTGCGTATGGAGGATCGTCGGCCGGCGGCGCGCGAGATAACCCGCTAGGCGCAAGAACGCGAAGGGGTCGACGTCCGCCGCCAGGGAGATCGAGTCCAGAGGAATGCCGCGACCCGTCAGCTCTCTCGCAAAGTCCCGGGCGCCCGGCTCGTGCTCGTGCAGCATCAGGAAGCGGATGTCCCAGCCCCGCTCCTTCAGTCGCGGCAACAGCGAGAGTAGGTGAGCCTCGGAGCCCGAGATTCCGGCCACCTTCTGCAGGTGCAGGACGGTCCCGTACTGGTTCATCGCACCGCTGCCAGGATGCCCTCGGCCCACGTCTCGACCGAGTGCCGCTCGGCGACACGCTCGCGCAGTGTGCGCCCGATCTCCGCTCGCTCCGCCGCGTCGAGCCCGGCGAACCAGCGCAGGCGGTCGGCGAGGCTCTCGGGCGAGCCGCGCTCGAAGAGCAGCGGGAAGCCGTCGAACAACTCGTCGAACACAGGGTTGGACGCGAGCACCGGCAGACAGGCCGCGGCGGCTTCGTAGACGACCTTGTCCGGTGCTCCCGCCTCCATGTTGTTGACGAGCACATCGGAACGCGCGAACAATGCCGGAACCGCCGCACGCGGCACGGCGTCGCCCAGTGGGACGCCGAGATGCTCGAGCTCGCCTCGATGCCGGCGCTCGAGCTCGTTCAGCGCGACGCCGTGGAGCTCGACCTCCGCGCCCTCGACCTGCTGCACGGCGCGGAGGATCGTCTCGATCCCTTTGGCCGGCGAATAACGTCCCAGCACGAGCGCTTGCAGGCCGTTGCGCCCGGCACGATCGCTGCAGTTCAACTCGTTCACGTCGATACCGTGCCCGATCGGCAGGACCTTCGACGAGTCGAGGGGGAACGAACGGCGATCGACGGTGACGATCGCAGTCGCCAGCCGCTCCGCGGCGCGCAACGTCGTCGACGCCTTCCAGTGCGTGTACCAGAGCAGGAGCGGCGTATGCCTGGTCCGCACGAGCGGTGCAGCGAGCACGACGTAGACCGGGATCATGTGCGCGACCACTGCATCGGCCGGCAGCGCTCGTCGCAGCTCTCGTTCGAACCTCAGGGCGCGAGCGAAGCGAGTAGAAGCTCCGAAGGTGTGTACCTCGACGTTCGGCGGCAGGCCCCCAGCGCCATCCCCTGACTGAGCGAGCACCACCACTTCGTCGACCCGCTCTGCAAGCGCGCGAATCTTCGGAATCGTCGCGGCCAGCACGGGATGTGCCGGATCGACGCTCTGCGTGAGGAAGACCAGCCGCCGCATCGGCCGCTAGAAGAAGTCCGTGTCGCCGAGCGTGAACCGCCACGCTCGCCGATCGGTTTCGAGCTCGCCTGCGAGCGCCTTGCCCATGAAATGGAGTGTCGTGCGCGTCGGGAAGAAGCCGAGCGAGGCATACGCTGCGCGATGTTCTGGCGCGGGGATCGCGACCAGCGCGCGCGAGCCCGGCCGCACCTCCGCGAGGCATGCTCGCAGTAGAGGCTTCGGCCGCCCGACCAGGTCGGCGACATAAGCGACGGCAGTGCCTCGGTGCTCCTTGTGACCGAGGACCGCATAGCTGCCGCCGGTCGCGACAGCCAGGTAGTCACGCGGTGACTCGATGTAGCGCCAGTTCATGTACTCGGCATCGCGGATGACGTGGTTCGGCCAGGAGCTCGCCGCGTCGCCGGCATGGCGGAACCGTTCGATGCGCGCGTACGGCTCGAGCCGGCGCGGCCGGCGCGGGAACGGCCTGGCCCAGACCCGGATCCGCGCGATCTCCGTCCAGCCGAGCGGGCCGAGGAAGATGGGCGCGGTCGGCTTCGAGGCAAAGGCGAGCGCGACGGCGACACCAGCGGCGGCAGCCTCCTCCTCGTGTTTCTTCTCGAGGGCGGGAAAGATTCCGAGCCCACGCGCGGAGTCGTCTGTCGTCGCATGGACGGAGAAGCTCGCCTTCCGGTCCACGTCACCGAGCACCATCCGAGTGAGGGAGTGCGAGGCCACGCCAACGACCTCCCCACCGACCCGCGCGACGGACATGAGCGAGCCGGCCCGATTCTCGTTGAACCACCAGTCGAACTCGGGCCCGGAGAGGGCCAGATCGCCCCAGGCATCGTGCAGCAGCCGCAGGTAATCCGCCCGCTGCTCCGGTTCGTAGGAGGCGAGCTCGTACGCGGACACTTACTTGGTGGACGTGCCCAGTGCCGCATTGAAGACGCGGCGCGCGTGTGTGCCTGTGACGGTGTCCTTGAGTGAGATCAGGTCGCAGGCCCCGGCCAGCACGAGCTCGAACGTCCGCGGCGAGTAGGGCTCGATGTTGTAGCGACGGAGCTGCAGCGGGTCCGTCGTCTGCGAGTTGGCGCCCGAGACCGCAGTGAACGCAACGTCGTAGCCTGCCTGGCGGACGAGCGAGAGATGAACGGGCTTGTAGTGCGCCTCGGACCCCTTCACGTAGGAGAACGCGCGCACGGGCCGACCCAACCGCTCTTCCAGCCGCAGCTTGGAGAGGGCGATCTCGCGCGCCGCCTCGTCGACTTCGAGGTCGGCGAGCGGCCGATGCGAGATGCCGTGGGATTCGATGCGGATTCCTTCGCGCTCGAGGTCCACGAGCTCATCCCACTCGATCGTTCGGTTGAGGATTCCCTGCGCTGCGAGATGCTCCTCGTGCGGTAAGGGATGCCGGTCGTCGAGATAGCCGATCGGGACGAACAGCACAGCCGGATAGCCGTACTTGCGCAAGACGCCCGCCGCGTTGTCGAGGTTGTCGTAGTAGCCGTCGTCGAAGGTGATCAGCACCGCCCGTTCCGGCAGCGACTCACCGTCGACGTAGTGGGCCAGCACTGCATCGAGATCGACCACCGTATAATTGAGGTCGCGCAGCTGGTCCATCTGCTCGTCGAAGATCGACACGGGCATCGTCAACGGATTGCCCATCAGGTCGTTCACCTTGTGGTACATGAGCACGCGCAGACTGCGCTCGCCGTTGCCGTTGGCGCCGATCGCGGAGGCCGTCTCGCCGATCGTCCGGTAGACGGAGTTCTTCAGCACTTGTTTGAAGCGGTCTGCGCGCACAGCGCGCCTAGCTTAGCCCGGCGATGCGGCCGACGAGGTCGCGCAGGCGGGAGGCGAAATCCTCCGGCGAGACCGTCCACAGAGCGGCGCTCGATTGCGCTCCCGCAGCCAGCCGCTC
>Ga0137390_10000234_pt1 | contig 35343 bp, 30 predicted proteins | sample 15con2h24AmetaG_FD_104937 | JGI IMG/M metagenome (GOLD analysis project Ga0137390, IMG submission 104937) | Vadose zone soil microbial communities from Angelo Coast Range Reserve, California, USA - 15con2h2.4A metaG | ecosystem: Environmental > Terrestrial > Soil > Vadose zone > Saprolite... | reverse complement strand
TCACCGTTCCTTCTGACAGCATAGTGTGGCGGCCTCGGCGCCGACCACGGACAGAAGCGTGAGCTCGGCGGCGTGACATCACTCGGGGAGACTTGACATCACCGGGCCCATTACAGAAGGGCGTGTACTCATAAATGCAGGGCTGCTTGCCGAATGTCTGCTTTCTGGTGCCGGCTCAACCGGTCGACGCAACACAGGCGTTAAATTTCTCTGCCGGGGTTTCAAATCCCAGGGTCTTGCGTGGCCGCTCATTGTGCTGGCGGGCTACTTTGTTGAGATGGGCTTGCGAGTACACCGACAAGTCGGCTCCTTTCGGAAAATACTGTCTCAGCAGGCCATTGGTGCGGTCACGCTGGATCTATGTTATGCTTCCCGCGTCGAGGACATCGTGGCAATGATGATGCCGCAGCGGGCCACCATCAGCCGCTTTTGCCGGATAATCTTTGTCGACACCCCGATCTTCGCATTGATCGGCGCTCCCGTTGCCGTGGTCGTGGCGTTGCAGCACGGACTGCCGACGCACACCATGATCACGTTCCTCGTAATGATTTTCGCCACCGGGCTGGGCATCACGCTCGGGTTTCATCGATTGTTCTCCCACCGCTCCTTTGCGACGTCGCGCCCGGTCGAATGGGTCTTGATGATCCTCGGCTGCATGGGCGGACAGAACAGTCCATTCTACTGGGTCGCGCACCATCGTACTCACCACCGGCACAGTGATCACGATGGTGATCCGCACTCGCCCCATATCTGGGCCGGGCGCCGCTTACGGTTGCTGCGCGGTTTCTGGCATTCCTATTCCGGTTGGTGGGTTCATGCCAATGGATACAACTATCCCAATGGGTACAATTATCCCAAGGCTGCGGTGCATGACCTCGCGCGTCGCCCCGACCTTGCCTGGATCAACCACCATTGGTTCCACGTGTACCTGATGGGATTCGCTATTCCGGCGCTGGTAGGGTTCGCCATCGGAGGGACCGGCTACGATGCCCTCGTCGGCTTGCTTTGGGGCGGCATGTTCCGGCAGTTCATCGGCCTGCAGGCGGCGTGGGCGGTCAACTCCTTCTGTCACCTGTGGGGAGACCGTCCATACGCCACCGCCGATGACAGCCGGAACAGCTTCGTCCTCGGGCTCATCGCCTTCGGCGATGGTTGGCACAACAATCACCATGCTTTCCCGTCGTCCGCCCGGCATGGGTTCTACTGGTGGCAGCCGGACCTCACATGGAGCGTGATCTGGCTGATGGAGCGTGTGGGCCTGGCGTGGAACGTGAAGCGGCCGAGCCCGCACGCCTATTCGCAGCCGGGCATCAGAGATCAAGCAAATGCGTGATCACCCCCGACGACGCTGCCGCCCGTTTAGAGCACGGAAACGACGCAGCGATGCTGGATAGGAAAAGCAAAACCGGTCTGCGCACGCGGCTCCTGGTATTTGCGCGACTGCGCTTCGGCCTGACCAATTTCCTTATGGCGGCATTTCTCTCTGCTTTGCTGCAGGGCGGCTACGTAATCTGGCTGGTGCTTGGCGTGACGTTACTCGGCTGGGCCGCCGCAGATGAGCTTGGCGGCGACGACCGTGACTTTCCCCTGGATAAGCCGCACTGGTTCTATGAAGCTAACTTGTATGCGACACTCCCGCTTATTGTTGCGATATCGTTTGTCTATGCGCGCGACCTGCGGGCGGCCGATTTGGAGAGTCTGGACTTGGCGCGCGCAGTGTGCATCATCGCGACGGCCATAGGGGTTGGCGCTTTTTATGGGCTTGCCGCCAATGTGGTCGGTCATGAGCTGATCCATCGATCAAATCAGCCGGTCGCCAGAACGGTCGGCCGTATGCTATTTGCGTTTTCGTTTGAGTGCGCGTTTCCCTTCTTCCACCTTCGTGTCCATCATCGCGACGCCGGCATATTCAGCGACCCCAGTACCGGGCGCCGCGGGGAATCCTTCTATGCTTTTGCGCCCCGGATAATCGGCGGCACGCTTCGGGCGGCGTTCGATTATGAGTCAAGGCGGCTAGAACGCCTTGGCAAAAATCCGTGGAACTGGCGCAATCGGATGTTGCGCGGAGAAGCGTGGTCAATAGCGATCTTGATCGCATTCGCAGGCCTGGGGGGCCTGCGCGGTGCGGCCGGATTTCTCGCCAGCGCCGCCATCGGCAAGGTCTTGCTGGCCGCAATCAGCTATTCACAACACTATGGTCTGGTTCGTGTCGACGGCGCCCCCTTCGCGGCGCGGCATGCATGGGATTGCTATCGGCCGATTTCCGATGCGCTCCTCTACAACTTGCCTCGCCACTCAGATCACCATCTGCACGGCGGAAAAACCTATTGCGAGTTAGGCACGACATCCCAGGCGCCGGAGCTTCCCTATGGCTATCACACGATGGCGCTGATTGCGCTTGTCCCGCCGTTATGGAATCGCATCATGGGGCCGCTTCTGGCCGACTGGGATCGCAGGCTGGCTAGCGAAGGGGAATGGCGTCTCCTGCATGAGCGCGGATGGGCAAGCGAAACTGAAGTCGTCCGCATCTGAGGCCGTCCCGTTGGTTTGCGCTTATCACTGAGTCGCGAGGCGATCTGTTCGCACGATAAAACGCGCCACCTCGGCGAAATAGCTTCGTGACTCCGCCATATGATATGTCGAGTTGCTCGGTAGAAACGCACTAATGCGGCGATGCGCTTCCGCCATGTTGTGATACGGAATATTTGGAAACAGATGATGCAGGGCGTGTAGATGAAATCCGACGGGCAGAAACAACTTTGTTATCGGACCACTCGCTGTGAAATTGAATGAATCCTCAACTTGATCGATGCGATCGTGCGTCCCGGCATCGTCGGTCTTGTAGCGATGGCCGACCATAATTCGCATGCTATGCAGTACCAACATGCACACGATGACGGCGTAGACCTGGGCTGCCAATCGCAGCGGAATGATGCCCGTCACTAACGACACGCCGACGGCAAGGATGTAGCAGAAACAGGTGAACTCCTGTCGCCGGAAGGTCTTCAACTCGTTCGCAGTCGGCGCCGCGCGTCTCGATAGTCCTAGTAGCCCGAGACTTGACGCTCGTACGTCGACCCAGTGCCGCATTGCCGGGAAAACCCACCGAGCAGGAACCAGGATAGCAAAGCGAACGATGTAGATGAATGGCATGACAAAGGCCAAGGCCAAAAGAGCGACTGCTCCTCGTGCATTGCGCAAATGGTCGGGCAGGTACTCTGCATCGTATCTGGTCGCGAAAGCCTGGTTCGAATGATGATTGCGATGGTCCGAATACAGGAAAGAAGGGATCAGGAGCGGAATTCCGATGACGAGATTCCAGACGAACTCGAAACCAGGCAGGCGGCGCGAATGATGCGCCAATTCATGATTGAAGTAGCTGGCGCGATATAGTGCAAACGCCGCGGCCGCGAAACCTGCAACCGACTGAACGGGATGAAAAAACAAACCCTCAGGAAATGGTGCCGACAGGTACAACCCGATTTGTGCGGCCAAGACGCAGCAAATGAGATCCGTCCAAAAAATGAAAGGCCGTGGCACTTGCAAATTCTGCACGAGCAGCGTGAGTTCTTTGATCGGCAGGCGTTCGACGGTCGTGGTCTCCGCGGTTGCACGCGTCACTCGCGTCGGCGGCAGCGAGGACGAGTCTTTCACCTTTGCCCGGCCCAAAGAAGCCAAAAACATTGGAGGCGTCCTCCTTCCCAAAAGCTATTCTAGCGGTACGATGACGGCCCGCAAGTGCCGAACGGAAATGGCGTTATAAGATGGGGACATGCTTGCATTTGTCACAGGCTCGACAGGGTTCATCGGCCTCAACCTGATCGACCAATTGACTGCGGCAGGATGGGACGTCGTGGCGCTGCATCGGCAGACCTCCGACCTCACTTATCTACAGCGCTTTGACGTCCGCCGCGTCGTGGGCGATATCAGCGACATCGGCGCGATAGAGCGTGCTATTCCGGAACGAGCAGATGCTGTTTTTCATACGGCCGCCGATCTCAGCTCGTGGTCGCGCAACAACGACCGCCAAACTAGAACCAATGTTCTCGGCACGCGCAATGTCGTCGCCGCCGCGCTCAAGCGTGGTGCGAAGAAGTTCGTGCATACGTCGACATCGAGCGTTTATGGATTCGTTTCTACACCGGTCGACGAAACCGCCCCGCATCTTGGCCGTGGATCCTGGTTCAATTATATGCACACCAAGACGGTGGCCGAGGATGAGGTTCGCAAGGGAATCGAGCGTGGACTCGATGCCGTGATCTTAAATCCGACCCATGTCATCGGCCGCTATGATCGTCATAACTGGTCGCGGCTCATACAGCTCGCAGCAAAAGGCGAGCTGCCTCGGATTCCACCGGGAAGCGGCTCATTTTGCCACGGTGGCGAAGCTGCGCGAGCTCACATTGCGGCTGTTACCAAGGGGCACAAAGGCGAAAACTATCTGCTTGCCGGCACCGATGCCACTTTTCAGGAAGTCGTGGCAACCGCAGGTCAGCTGCTGGGCCGGAGGGTCGAGACCCGCACTGTTTCGGCACCGATTCTCCGCATGGGTGCGGCTGTGCTTAACCTGGTTTCGCACTTCACCGGCAAAGAACCGTTGATTACGCCAGAGGGAGCGGCTCTCGTTACAATCAACGAGACTTTCCGCAGCGATAAAGCGACTCAAAAACTGGACTATCGCCCCGTGCCGCTGCGTGAGATGGTAAAGGACTGCTGTGATTGGCTGGTTGAAGAGGGATTACTGGAACGGGTTCTGTCGACCGAAAACCCTTGTTCTCGTGGCGGTCGTTAGTACGGCATGTTCTGCCCGGCGCTTATTCGCGTGACGATTTGATCTTGGATTGCAGCCGGGAGCAATCGCATCAGATACACCGGCCATACCGTTCGCCGTGGGAACACAATTACCCGACGATTGCGACGAATCCCGGACACGATCCTTTCGGCTGCCGTCTCAGCTGATACCGAACCCAGCGGCACTCGCCCATTTGTGCGTTCAACCAGACGCTGAAGCAGGGCAGTGCGGACAAAACCCGGATACACGCTGACCACCTGGATGCCGCGCCGCCGAAGTGGTGGCCGCAAACTTTGCAAATAGGCGGCGACAGCAGCCTTACTTGCCGAATAGGCATTCTCGAACGGCAGGGCAACAAATGCCGTGAGACTGACGAGGACAACAATCCGGCCGTCGCCCCGCTGCAGCATTTCAGGCAAAACGGACTCAATTGCATACACGACGCCAAGGAAATTGACTCGCAGAGTGTCCTCGAGCGTGGGAATTTGAAGATCATCGAAATTAATGATGTCACAGGTGCCAGCTGCAGCAATCAGTATGTCTACAGGTCCGAGTGCGGCTGTAATCCTTTTGATAGCGGCCCGACACTGATTACGATCGCCCACGTCAGCCACGGCAGGAAAACAGGTGGCGTTGACCTCCTTTAACTCAGCGCTCAACGTCCCGAGATTGGCCGCATCGCGATCGATCATACCGACATGCCCGCCCTCTCTGCCGATTTTGAGACAGAGGGCACGACCCATACCGTTGGCTGCGCCCGTCACAAGGACGACGCGATTATAAAAATGCAAACACTTGGTCCTTCGTCCGGATCGAATACTTGGGTCAATATACGCTAAATCGCGGGTGTCGCCAATTTCAGGGCCCAGCTACGATTGCGATACCGCCGGCGCAGGGAGTGGCAGACGGCGCTCTTAAAAAGTTCGTCTCTCAAGATGATCTCTCCTGGCAGCTTACGGGAGCGAGCCAAGTCGATTGACATCTAAGCCCGACGCAAAGGAAAATGCCGCAATCAACTGGGTTCAGCAGAACGCTCGGGATCAGTCGCTCGAGAAATATGCTTACTATCGGAAGCGTGGATCCGTCGGAGGCCGGCGGTGCGGACAAAGACGATAGTTGTTCCTCGGAACTCGGGGTAAACGCATTGCAGGCAGTGAATGTATCTGAAGTGCTTTTGGGAAATGGTTGCACGACAGCTTCAAGGCGTGCAGGCCAAGGAAAATGACACCTCACGAGCCCATTGCTATCGTTGGAATGGCATGTCGTTTTCCAGGCAATGCCAACGATCCGCGCGCTTTCTGGGAACTCCTTCGAAACGGTGTCGATGCGATCACGGAAGTCCCCCCGGATCGATGGAACGCTTCACGCTTCTATCACACCAACGCTGCGGCCCCGGGCCGGATGGTTACACAATGGGGCGGATTTATTCAGAACCCAGATCTGTTCGATGCAACGTTTTTTGGAATTGCGCCACGCGAAGCATCGCGCATGGATCCGCAACACCGATGGTTGCTGGAGACGAGTTGGGAGGCGCTGGAAGACGCAGGCTTGCCCCCCGAGAAACTCGCCGGTTCGCGCACAGGCGTCTTTGTTGGAATTTCTTATAGCGATTACGCATCACTGCATCGACGCGATACTTCGTCGCTCGATGGATACACCAACATCGGTAGCGCGCTCTCGATTGCAGCGAATCGGATTTCGTTTTTCCACAATCTGCGCGGGCCGAGTCTCGCCGTAGACACCGCCTGCTCTTCGTCATTGGTCGCATTACATTTTGCGGCGCAAAGTCTTTGGTCGGGTGAGTACGAAGCCGCGCTGGTCTGCGGGGCCAATGCACTGCTCACACCGGAGGCGACTATTGGTTTCAGCCAGGCGCATATGCTTTCGCCGCGGGGACGATGCCGCGCCTTTGATGCCGAGGCGGACGGCTACGTACGCGCGGAAGGCGCTGCCGCCGTGTTGCTTATGCGCTGGCAAACCGCGCAGACATTGAAAATTCCAGCTCGTGCTCTGCTGGTTGCCACTGCGTCTAATCAGGACGGGCATTCGAGCAGCCTCACCGTGCCGAACCAGCAGGCACAGGAGCAAATGATCCGTGACGCCTTGCAAAGCGCTGGCGCCGATCCGCGCGACGTCGTTTACGTCGAGGCTCACGGGACCGGCACGCCGGTCGGCGATCCGGTCGAGGCTCTTGCGCTGGCTGCCGTCCTCGCGCACGACCGCCCACCTGACGAGCCATTGCTCATCGGTTCAGTGAAAACCAATATTGGGCATCTTGAACCAGCGTCCGGTCTGGCGGGGCTAATCAAGGCAGTGTTGATTCTGGAACAACGGGCAATTCCGCCAAGTCTCCATTTCGAAACGCCAAATGCACTCTTGCCGGTGAATCGAGTAAGCGTCCCGGTGGCTCTCACGCCGTTGCCATGCCGCGCCGGTCGCACCCCGCTTGTGGCAGTAAATTCCTTTGGCTTTGGCGGCACCAATGCCCACGCGCTGCTGGCTCCCGCGCCTGCTTCGAAGTCGGATGAGGAAATCGCCGACGAGCCTTGCATCTTTCCTGTGTCGGCCCGAAGTCCGCGAGCAATGGCGCATTACGCTCGCGCTTATGCGCATTTCATCGCTGCAAGCGCCCCGGATTCCTTTTCTTTGCGTGATCTTTGCACCGCCGCCGCGCTCGAGAAATCACACCATCCGCTGCGCCACGCTCTGGTCGCCGATTCATTAACGAGCCTAAAGGACCAGTTACTGGAATTCTCTCGATCAACCGTTGACGCCAAACAGGGCCCAGCGCGTCCTAAGATCGCCTTTGTGTTCAGTGGTCAAGGATCGCAGTGGTGGGCGATGGGGCGTCAGCTTTACCGCAGCGAAAGGCTCGTCCGCGAAATTTGGGAGCAATGTGATGCGACCTGCCAGCAATTGGGCGGTCCGAAACTGCTCGATGCCCTTCTCGCGGATGAAGCGGTCTCGCAGCTCAATTACACCGAGATTGCGCAAGCCGCACTATTTACCCTGCAAGTAAGCCTGGTCAAGCTATGGCACGCGTGGGGAATCGATGCAGACGCGGTGATTGGCGACAGCGTCGGCGAGATTGCGGCCGCGTGCACCGCGGGCGTGCTGGATCTCGCAACCAGTTTTCGCATTATTCTCGCACGCAGTCACTGGCAAGCCAAAATGCGTGGACTTGGCCGGATGCTCGCCGCCTCTATCTCCACGGACGACGCAAAAAATTGGGAGCGAAAATTCGCCGGCCGCATCAGTATCGCGGCGTTCAACGCGCCGCGACAGGTCATACTCGCTGGCGATGCAATCGCGCTGGAGCAAATAGCGCAAGCACTAAAGCACTCGGAGGTTTTCTGCCAGTTCCTGCAGACGGAATACGCCTTCCATAGCCAGCAGATGGATGCAATCGAGGACGGACTTCTCGGCGACCTGCCCCGCAGTGCAGGCAGTCTGGCAAAGTTGCCGATGATTTCGACTGTAACTGGCCGCCCGGTGAAGGGTCCCGAACTCAATGCAGATTACTGGTGGCGCAATGTACGTGAGCCGGTGCTTTTTTCCTCCGGCGTCGCGCGTTTGCTCCGCGACGGTTGCACGGCGCTGGTCGAAATTGGTCCTCATCCTGTCATGGCGGCAGCCTTGGCCGAGATTGCGCTCACGGAAAAATCGTCTGCACTGAGCGTGGCGTCGCTGCGCAGAGGCGAGGACGACCGTAGCATGATGCTGCGTGGGCTCGCGACGCTGTATCGACACGGGGTCGCCGTGCGCTGGGAGGCGCTTTATACCCGGGCGGCGCAGACCTTGCGATTGCCCGCCTATCCCTGGCAACGTCAGCGTCTCTGGCTAGAATCTCCCGAGGCGGCGCGCGAACTGCGAAGCGCTCCCTCGCACCCTTTGCTCGGGGACCGGCAGCATCATCCGCAACCCACGTGGATGAATCGACTCGACACCCGGCTCCTTCCCTGGTTGGCCGATCACCAAATCGCTGGATCGATCGTGGTGCCGGCAGCCTGTTTTCTTGAGATGGCTGCGGCGGCGGTGCGCGAGTTCACGGGCGAGCCTGTCGTCTTTCTCGAAGACATCAAGTTCCATCACGTGCTTTTTCTCCCGAATGAGGGATCCGTGCCAACGTGCGCGCGGATCGATCCTGCCGGAGCTTTTTTCCAGATTTTTTCGGGCAGACTCGACACGCCAAACCAGTGGCAACTACATGCCGAGGGTCATTTCCGACCCGCACGTTTACACGTTCCACCGCCGGCTGATATTGGCCGTCTTGGCGAAGAATGCCCGGACAAGCTTGATCCTCAAGCTCTTTACCGCGGTCTCAGCAATATCGGTCAGGTGTATGGGCCAAGCTTCCGGGGCCTTGCGTCCGTGCAAGTGAACGCTAACCACGCTGTGCTCTCAACGGTTGTCTCTTCAGCCAATCGCGGATGGCCCGACTACCTGGTGTTCCCACCGGCGCTCGACAGCAGCATTCACTCTGCTTTTGCTCTCAGAAGCAGCAAGGACACGCGTCCCAACGTCGTCGTGTCACTGCGACAATTGCGAATTTTTCACCCGCTGCCCGAAAACGCCCGCAGCCATCTTCGCATCGTAGAGCGAGGTGAAAACATCAAGATCGGCGATGTAACTCTTTATGATCCCTCCGGCACTGTGGTGGCACAACTGGATGGACTGAAACTGCGGGCGCTCGATGCGCAGTCAAAGCCAGGCCAGCACGAACGCAAGTTCTACAGGTTCGCGTGGGAGCCGCTGCCAATGGCTGCTCTGCGAGACCAAAACGCGACGAGCGAAGAAGTTCTCATCTTTGCCGACCGGGGGGAATTCGGCCTCGCTCTGGCCGCGTCGCTCGGTAAACGAAAGATAGCGACGAAGCTGATTTTCCGCGACACAAAACCCGCGCATTGCCCAGATGGTGATGCGTTGACGGTAGATTTAGGGCAGAGGGATTGGGCGATCCGACTATGGAACACTCTTAGTGTTCGAGGGCGAACCCCCACGCAGATGATTTATCTCTGGGCCTGGGAGGGCGAGGACAGTTGCTCCGCTTTCCTCGCACTCACGCAGGCGCGCCTTGCAATGCAGGCGAGCCAAAACCAGGCACGCTGGCTTGTCGCCACCCATCGGGCCCAGGCAGTTCACGACCGCGAAAGCATAACACCGGCGCCTGCAACGCTCTGGGGATTTGTGCGTAGCGTTCAAACGGAGCAGCCACAGTGGAATATCTCTTTGGTGGATTGCGATAGCCCGTCACCGGAGCCCCTGCTGGGCGAGCTGTTTGCGGCGGAGGTCGAACCTGAGGTCGCGTTGCGTGACGATGGACGGCGCGTTCGGCGGCTGCGGCAATTTCGGGCGCCGAATTCTGTCAGTCGCACGCGTCCGCCTGCCTATGGTCTTCAGCTCAAGCAACCCGGCCGGATAGACTCACTCCAATTCGTTGGACGTGCGCGCCTCGCACCTGGTCCCGGCGAAGTAGAAGTCGAAGTCGCCGCTGCCGGTTTGAATTTCCGCGACCTGATGAAAGCGCTTGGCCTTTATCCGTTGAGAGACGGTGAGTCGTCATCCCTTGGCGACGAGTTCAGCGGGCGCGTAACTCGCGTGGGCCGCCAGGTGCGGAATCCTCGAGTCGGAGATCGGGTGGCGGGTTTCGCGCCAGCGGGTGAGGCGTTTGCCTCGCACCTGATCGTGGGGGCGGACGCCGTATGGACGATTCCGCCGCACCTCGGTTTCGCCGAAGCCGCGTCGATCCCGGTGGTTTTTGGCACCGCGTATCATGCGCTCCACACGTTGGCCCGTCTTAGGCGCGGTGAAACCGTGCTCATCCACGCTGCCGCCGGCGGAGTGGGCCTCGCGGCGGTACAAATCGCGCAACAGCTTGGTGCGCGGGTTCTAGCGACCGCGGGCAACGAAGAAAAGCGCGCGTGGCTGCGCTCTCTTGGCGTTCCTCTCGTGATGGATTCCCGTACGCTCGATTTCGCCGATGAAACTCTGCGTTATACCGCGGGTCGCGGTGTTGACGTGGTTCTGAATTCGCTGGCCGGCGCGTTTCAACAGAAAAGCCTCGATGTTTGCGCGCCGCACGGACGTTTCGTGGAGATCGGCAAACGAGACCTATATGAGAATAACTCGCTGTCCCTCGCGACCTTCCAACGCTCACTTTCGTTCTCCGCTTTCGATCTATCCACCGTGCTTGCATCACGCAGTGTGGACCAGCGCGTCCTTCTACGGTTTCTAGCGAACGGATTCGCGCGTGGAAAGCTCCAACCAATTCCGTGCACCAGCTTTTCCGCCGGCGACGCGGTGTCGGCATTTCGACACATGCAGGCAGCACAACATATCGGGAAAATCATTATAGAATTCAATTCGGAGCAAGTGCCAGACGTAATCGCGGAATTTTGGCCGGACCCCGAAGGCACCTATTTGATCACCGGCGGATTAAGCGGCTTCGGCTTCGCCACCGCGCATTGGCTCGTCGAGCGCGGAGCAAGGCATCTCGCGTTACTCAGCCGGCGCGGCATCGTTTCGCCCGAGATTACGCCCTACCTTGACGCGATGCGCAAACGCGGCATCTCAATTGCGGTCATTTCTACGGACGTCGCCGATGCCAAGGCGCTCGCTGCCGAGTTGCATCGTCTGAAAAGAAAAGCACCACCGCTCCGTGGCCTCTTCCATTCCGCTATGGTGCTGCGTGATCGGCGTCTTGGGGAGATGACGCAGGAAGACCTTGCCGCCGTACTGGCGCCAAAAATGAAGGGTGCCTGGAATCTGCACATGCAAACCCGTGACCTGCCGCTCGATTGCTTTACAATGTTTTCCTCGATTTCATCTGTGGTCGGCACGCCCGGACAAGCCAACTACGCTGCAGCCAACGCGTTTCTTGACGCGCTCGCCCACCATCGGCATGCCGAGGGATTGCCCGCGCTGAGCATCAATTGGGGCCGCATCGCCGACGTTGGTGTTGCCGCGAAAAATCCGGCGATCGGGCGTTATCTCGATGAGGTCGGCGTGACCGGATTATCGTCAAGGGAGGCGCTCGCCACGCTGCCTCGGCTGATCGCAAATGACGAGATACAGATCGGCGTGATGGAAGTGGATTGGAACCGCACCTCTCGCGCGAGCAAAAAGTTCGGCAACTCACTGGTCTTCCGCGATCTCGTCCAAAGCGAGACGGCGACTCGTCCTCATACCCAGGTCGCTGGAGACTGGTGCAAGATTGTGTTCGACCTCCCACGGGAAGAGCAGGTTGCTGCCATCACCAGATTGGTCATCGAACAGATTTCTGAGTCGCTGGCCGTGCCGCCGGCCGACATCGATCCAGCGGGGCCGCTCGTAGGAATGGACTCGCTGATGGCAATCGAATTGAGCATGCGGCTCGAAGAATATTGCGGCTGTCAATTGCCTATGAACGCGCTCAGTGCGAACATGACTCCTGCACAGCTTGCCGAGCGACTGCTTAAGCTGATGGGCCAATCCGTACCGGAACCTCAGCAGAAAACACCAGCAGCGTCGGCCCGAGCACCGGTTGAATTGACCTCGGCTCTGGTACGCAACGAAACTTTGCCACTTTTCGATCTCATCCAGGCGGGAGAAATGGAGCCGCTAACCGCAGGCGCGCTCATGGCGTGGCCCACCACGTTGTTCGAGCAGTCCGGTGTGCCGAGCGACGCGTTCTTCGAGCGTATGCACAACGGCCGCGTATCGCTTGATCTGGTTCTCGAAACCGCTCTCGGCTCCGTCGGCATCTTCTCTATGCCACTGACCACTTCGCAGGTAAGGCCCGGCGAGCCGTCTCTTCTTGGCTATACCATGGAGGGGATTCGGCTGGCGTCGACCTGTGGCGCAAAGTGCGTCGCTCTCACGGGTCTCATTCCTTCAGCAACGAACCACGGAGCGCTCGTGCATACGGCCTGCGCAAACCGCAGTGATCTTGCGCCAGTGACAACAGGGCATGCCACGACCGTGGCAGCGGTTCTGCTCAACCTCAGTGAGCTGCTGCGCAAGTCAGGGCGTAAATTGAGGGATGAGACTGTGATGTTTTATGGCATTGGCTCCATCGGCCTCGGCGCCCTACGGCTCATGCTCGACGTGCTACAGCACCCGGCCGAGCTGCACCTATGCGATCCCTTTCGTAGCGCACACTTTTTCTCGGACCTAGAACAAACGCTCCGCCGCGAACACGCGTACGAAGGCGTGATCAAGGTATTTTCCGCGCGTGACGATGATGCGAAGGATTTCTACGAAGCCAGTGTGATCGTTGGTGCGACGAACGTGGAGGACCAGCTCGATATAGAGCGTCTTGCTCCAGGAACTTTGGTCGTCGACGATTCTTCACCGCATTGCATGAATGGTTCGGCCGCACTAGCAAGATTCGCAGAGAGAAAGGACATTCTCTTCACCGAGGGCGGCTTTGTCCGCGGCGGCGCGCCGATTCCGCGCACCATGCACATCCCGCCCGCGGTCGCAGCGAGTATGCCGCCGCAAATACCGCATCTCTTTTTCAATATACTCGACCCATCGACCATTACCGCTTGCATTCTCTCGGCGCTACTCTCGGCCCGGCGGCCCCAACTCGCGCCAACCGTAGGATCTTTCGAACTTGCCGTATCCCGTCAACACTGGGCGGCCTTGGCAGAGTTGGAATTCAGCGCCGCGGACTTGAACTACGAAGGATTCGCACTGGATCCGGCTGGCATTGTGGCGTTTCGTGAACACTTCGGCGGACCGTAATTGGCCTTACTCACAAAGCGATTTGACCACCTTCTTGGGCAACGCTGCCGTCGGGTGCTTCTACCGATTGCGGACGATGCGTCCGTCATTTATCTCAACTAAGCGATCAAAACGGCCGAACCAGCGCGGATCGTGGGTCACCATACAGATCGACACAGAGTCTCGATCGACAAGTTCACGGAAAATCTGCATCACCTGACCGCTGTTCTCACTATCAAGGCTTGCTGTCGGTTCATCGGCTAAAATTAGCGTCGGACCGTTCGCGAGCGCACGCGCGATGGCAATACGCTGCTGCTCGCCACCTGATAGTTGAGCTGGTGTATTTTTCGCGCGATGACCAACACCAAATCGATCCAGCAAAAGATTTGCGTGTCTCGCTGCACTGGGACCCCGCCAACCGCGGACAGCAAGCGCGACCTGCACGTTTTGCATCGCACTGAGAAATGGAATCAAATTCGGCTTTTGGAACACAAAACCAATGTGGCGGCGGCGGAAATCACGCAGCGAATCGAGATCGGTATCCGGTCCAGAAAAAGCGCGATCTGCAAAATATATTTCGCCTGCCGTCGGAACATCCAAAAGCCCGGTCAACATCAAAAAAGTCGTCTTTCCAGAGCCGCTTGGGCCGACGATGCCGACGAACTCGCCTGCCCGCAATTCGAGCGTCGCTCGATCGAGAGCAACGACGTCAGCGTCTCCCACCTTGTAGTGCTTGCAGACTTCATCCAGAACGACAACGCATTCGCTGGTCAAGACAATACCTCCGCCGCGTGAATGCTCATCGACTTGCGTATGCCAAACCAGCTTCCCACCAGGCAGATCATGAGCCCTATAAAGGCTTCACCGATCAAGTCGTTGCGGAGCAGGAGCACCGTGCGGGGAAAATGCGGGAAAAGCAGCTGTCCGAACAGGTAGCCGATGATGAAGCCGGTGACCCCGATCAGCATCGCCTGTTGCACGATCATCGACATGATGAATCCGTCACTGGCGCCGATGAGCTTGAGGAGTGCAATGTCCTGACGCTTTTCCATGGTCATTGTGTACAGGAGTAGTCCCACAATGATGACCGTGACAAGAATTGTCATTATGACGAACACCAGGATTTGCAGTCGCAATCGCCATAATGCGCTGTCCAGCAGTATCTGCTCCTGCTCCTGCCAGGTATACGCGGCAACGTCTCCCCAGCTTTGTATGAAATGCCTCACCTGATCGACATCGGCCTCGGGCTTAAGCTTGACCATGATGGCGGCAACGCTGTTGTCATTCTTCTGCGGGTCGGCGGCGCGCACGCGCGCGCGCTGGAGTAGCAGCGCCTCGCTGGTATAGTTGTTGCGTATTGTTTGCGAGTCGAGAATGGTCACGAACAGGATACCGTCGCCGCCCATGTCGACTTGTCCGGAGGTGATGCCTACGACGGTATAGACGTCGCGCGCAATGCGAAGATGTGATCCGAGCGGAAACCCGAGCGAACGATCTGCGATGGCCTCGTAGTGACCCGAGTAAAGTCCGCGGCCCGCGACGAGCGGAACCCAACTGCCCGTATCCGTCGGATAGTCAAGTCCGACGATGCACATGCGAAGTCGGCGATCGCCGATTTCGAACTGTTCACTAAAATGCATGAATCTCCTCGCCCAAACGACGCCTGGAACGCCCTCGAGACGCCGTTCCAGCGTTCCTGGGACATTCGTGTCCTCGGCGAACGGGCCAGCGCGGCCCCCTTGTGTGACCCAAAGGTCCGCACCAACATTTTCTATGATGATCATCGCTTCGTGGACGAGACCCCGGTACAACCCAACTTCGCCCATCATTCCCATGAATAGTATCGACACTCCGGCTACGGTCAGCACAAACCGAAAAAACTTATGTTCGATATCAAGCCACGCCAAATTCATTGCAAGGCCGGCTCTCGTGTTGCCGTCTGTTGTTCGCGCACGTTGACTGGCTCCCATTCATATCGGTGTCGTGGCGCCAACACGACGTCGCCGGGGGCAAGCCCGCTGACGACCTGAATTGACGTCAGTGCGGTGTATCCCAAACTGATAGGGACCCAAGCCGCACGGCCCTCCTCAAGCTTCCAGACGCCGACTCGGCCGCTCCGACGCGAAATGAGATTCTGGGGGAGAACGATAGTGCGCGTGGTGGCATAGATCACAACGCTTGCGCGCTCGTTGAGTGCCCACATGGGAGGCGGTTCATCAAGCTTGACGTCAACCTTGAACTCCCTGGTTTCTTCGTCGACCTGCCGGTGTAGCCGCAATACAGCCCCTTTCAACGGTCGCGTTGCATCCGACGTAAAGTGCGCAGCGACCGGTTGCCCGGGTCTGATCATATCCAGCACTGATTCATCGAAGCGGGCCGTCAGAATGAGAGTGCCTGGATCGACAACCTCCATCAGCTTGACGCCGGGCGTTAACAGATCTCCGACGGTGCGATCCTTACTCACAACGATGCCGTTTAACGGGGAACGAATCGTTGCATAGCCCATGCGGACTTCTAGCAGCTTCACGTTAGCCCGGGCCGACGTTTCCTGCGCCGAAAGTCGTTCGATGCTCGCTGTCACGCGCGCAATATCCGCACTCGCCTGCTTGTAAGCCGTCTCAGTGTTGGTCAAATCCGCCTGCGAAGCGGCCCCACTTGGAATGAGGGCGCGTTTGCGGTCGTACTCGATCTTGGCCTTGTCGACGAGAGCTCTAAGGCTTTCAAGCGAGGCACGAGTCTCTGCCACCGCGTGTTCGGCGGCGGAAGCATCAGCTTTCGCGCCAAGCAACTGGCTTTCAAAATCCTGCGCGTCGATTGCTGCCAAGACCTGGCCTTTTGTAACGTTGTCATTCTTGTCGACTTCAATGGTTTTCAGGAATCCCTGAATCCGCGCCGTCACGACGACCTTGTCGATGGCGTCCAACAGGGCGGGACCTCTTATCTCAAGGATTGCCGAAGTCGGTTCGACAGTGGTTCCTGCAACGACATGCGGAACGAGATAGAAATATCCGGCGGCACCTATCGCGATCATCGTCGCTACCGCGCAGATAATTGGAAATGCCTTTCGGAAGGCGGACCGTCGCAGGAAACCAAAGCTTCTCACTGTCTCCATTCCTTCCCCCGCCGGCGACCTGCGGTCCGCTTTACAATATAGCGTTGAGAGAAGCGGCAAGCACGTGAACTAGACGGCTGCCGAACCTTTAGGAGTATAGGCGCGAGGTTATCAATCCTTGTAAAGTACCAGTCGGTGCAGGGTCGCCTTGTTCAGGTTAAAGAAGGCCCATGATGCCGCAAAACAGGCAAGATACTTGTTGGTTACCTGCACACCGACAAGATTAGCGGCCTCGTTCTTCGCTGCAGCCAGACGGTCAAACCAGGCTCTCAGTGTCGGTCGGTAATCATGCTCGGAACTATGGGATAGCCGGAACCCCGCCTCGGCCGCGGCAAGATGACGCGAATGCAGCGACAAGAGTGAACCTGGGAAAAACAGCTGCGAACCGACCATCGAAGTTGGCATCGCGTCGTTACCATTCAGCGAGAAAAAGTGCTGAACGAGCCGGCCGCCTGGCTTGACGGCGCGATGGACTTTGCGCAGCAGGGATAGGATCTCATCGGGCCGCACATGTTCCATCGCCCCGATGGAATAGATTTTATCGTAGCAGGTCTCACCGAGATCAGCGGTGGTGAAATCGTCCAATAAGACTTTGAAGCCGAACGTCTCTTCGACATAGCTCTTTTGCTCCCTCGATAGCGTGTAGCCGAAGAGCCCCTCCTTATCCCCCGTTGTGGCATGGATGTGGTGCAGCATCGAGCCCCAGCCACAACCAAGCTCCAGGATTTTCTCGCCAGGCTGCGGGGCGATCAACGACAGCAGATGGTTTGCCTTGTTGAGCTGCGCCTGTTCCAGAGTATCGTCGGGTAGCCTGAAGTCGGCGCAGCTATAAAACATGAATCGACGATCGAGGAACAGGCTATAGAACCCGTTCGAAAGGTCGTAGTGATATTCGATGCCTCGCGAGTGCACCTGTTTTATCATCCGCTTGATGATACGCCTCCTGATCGGAGAAACAGGATAGTGATCGATGAAGAACTGGATGACGGCTGGTTGCATCTTGGTGAAAAACCGCCAAACGAATTCCGGATCAATGAGCGTCGGCGATGACGTGAAATAGTTTATGGCTGCCACAGCCGGGCCGTAGGCGATACAATCTTCCGCGATACGCAACTGCCGTCCGACAAGCGTCCGTGGCAACTCTGGCCGTCCGAGTGGGACTGGCAAATGCGGTGCCGTGGTCACGGCCTCGGGACTGCGCTTCGAGCGCCGCCGCAATGGCATTCCCACCATCGACCCCGGCACGGCACCGACCTCCAGGCTCAGGACAAGGCATCGATTGGTTCAAATTAGCACGCTGATGAGACACGTGAGTTCAGGAATCGGCGATCTAATTGCCCGCTTCGGGTCATTAGCGTCCGAGACATTCGAGGAAAGCCAGCGGCGTGTGTCCGCAATGCCCTGCCCCAAGGGCCTCGAAGGCCAGCAGAGAATGGTCGCTACTCGAGGAAGCCTGCCAGCCTAGGCAGCCAGAGACTGATGCCCGGGAAGTAGATGCACAGCAGAAGCCCAAGCACCTGGAGGGCGACGAACGGATACATGGCGCGGAACACGTCGGTCATGGTCACCCCCGGCGGGGCGGTCCCCTTCATGTAGAACAGCGTTGCTCCGAACGGCGGCGTCATGAACGCGGTCTGCAAATTGACCGCGACCAGCGTGCCGAACCATGTCATCAGGGCGGTGTTGTTGCCGATGTGGTCGGAGAAATCGTACTTCGCCAGGATCGGCCCGAAGATCGGCAGCACGATCAGGCAGATCTCGATCCACTCGAACGGGAAGCCGAGCAGGAAAATCAGCACCATGACGAAGGTGAGCATCTCCCACTTCGTGTTGATGCCGATGTGCGTCAGAGTCGACATCATCAGATCGTCGCCGCCCAGCACGCGGAACACGTAGGAGAAACCGGTCGCGCCGAGGAAGAGCAGAAAGACCAGCCCATTGGCGCGGCAGGAGGAATAGATCGCCTCGTTCAACATTTTGAGGGTGAGGCGGTTGTTCAACGCGGCGATCAGCATGGAGCCGAGCACGCCCACGGCGCCGCTCTCGGTGGGGGTGGCCCAGCCGGCAAAAATTGATCCGAGCACAACCACCATCAGCAGCGTCATGGGAAACAGGCCGCGCCAGACAGCGATCCAAAACGCAAGGCGCGTCTGCGGTCCGTAATCCGGCGGCAGCTGGGGCGCCGCACCTGGCTTGAAGATCGCCACGACCACGATGTAGACGAGGTAGAGGCCTGAGAGCAGGAGGCCTGGCATGATCGCGGAGAGAAACAGATTGCCTGCCGAGGTCGCCAGCATCTCCGCCATCACCACCAGCATGATCGCCGGCGGAATGAGAATGCCGAGGGTTCCGGCCGAGGCGATTGTGCCGATGGCAAGCCGCGTATCGTAGCCTGCTGCCAGCATTTGCGGCAGAGCGATCACCGACAGCGTAATCACGGCCGCGCCGACGACGCCGATCGGCGCGGCGAGTATCGTGCCCATGACCATTACGGCGACCGCAAGCGCGCCCGGGCACCATTTCAGCAAGACCTCGGTGGCGTTGAGCATGTCTTTAGCCGATCCTGATCGCTCCAGGATCGCGCCCATGAAGATGAACATGGGGATCGATGCCAGCACCGGATCGTTGGCAACCCCACCCCACATGCGCAGCACGATGTCGGAGAGGCCTATCAACTTGAAAACCCCGAGCCACGTACCCAAGAGCGCGAAGATGAGCGCCAGCCCGCCCATGATGAAGGCCACCGGGTAGCCCAGGAAAATGACGAAAAACATCGACACGAACATGATCATGGCGAGGTGATCGGCCAGCCAGTCGAGCACGAAATTGACCTCCCCCGGTCTGGACTAGCGCATGTCCCGGCGAAGTAGGCACACCGGTTCGCCGTCAAGGACATGCGCCACTCAATAGTTCTAGAGCGCGTCTCGATTCCGCAGGAACGGGACGCGCTTTACACCTCCGTGATCACAGTGCCGATCTGCAGATTGACTTCCTTCCTGGGCAGCCGACCGAACAGGAAGACGATCACCCGCAACAGCACGCTCAGGATGCCGAACACCACAAGCCAGAGACCGGCGGCGTAGATGCCCTTGATGATCCAGCGGTGGGTCAACCCGACCGTGCTGTCGGACTGCTCGCCGACCCGGTAGGACGCCTCGACGAAGTCGATGCTGTAGTACGAGACGAGCGTCATGTAGGGCAGCGCGAGCAGCAGGCAGCCGATGAGCTCCACCCAAGCCTTGCCGCGATACGTCATCCGCTCGGTGAAAGAGTCGACCCGTGGATGCGCGTTGATCGTGTAGCAGTAGCCCATCCACAGCGAGAAGATCGCGGCGTGGAAATGCCATTCCAGCTCTTGCAGCTTGGTGTACGGCAGCTGCATGCCGAACTTACGCGCCACGACGTCGAAGGAGGTGACGCATGCCATGATGACCATCAGCCATCCGGATGTCAGGGCGATCCATTCGAGCGGCCGTCGCAAATCCTCGGACAGCTTCAACAACGCTCTCATCTTGTCTGTCCCCTGCCGCCGCGCGCCTCGCCGCGACCTGCCGTCCAAGAGTGCCTCTGTGGCATAGCTCATTGCCTTCCTGGCCCGGTTGCCCTGCGGACCATGTCCTCACCGAGCATCGCCCGCCGCACTCCCTTCACCCCGCGTCAGGTGCGGATGCGAGGCGCGCGGGCAGCAGCGTCGGCATCGTGTGGCCGGGGCAATCCCGCTCGGCGACGGTTCGCGGGCGCAGCCCCAGGCTGCGCCCGGCGTCCGCTTACTTGCTGCTCAGATAGGTCGGCTTGACGACCTGGGCGTCGCCCCAGATGGCGTACTTCTTGCGGAACTCGAGGTAGTGGTCGGCGACTTTCTTGAAGGTCGCGTCCTTGGCCGACTCGTCCTTGATCACCTCGAGCCACGCCTTCTCGAAGGCGGCTAGGTCCTCGTCGCTCCAGCGCTTGATCTGCACCTTGTACTTGTCGCGCATCTCGGCCATGACGTCGAACTGCATCGCCTCGCTCTCGGCGTAGGTCTGCGCCACCTGAGCCTTGCCGGCGACCTCAATCATCGCCTTGTAGTGGTCGGGCAACGCATCCCACTCCTTCTTGTTCATCAGGAACTCGCTGCAGGAGACGAGCTGGTGCCAGCCGGGGAAGTAGTTGAACTTGGCGATCTGGTGGAAGCCCAGCTTGAGGTCCATGGTGGGCATCGAGAACTCGGTGGCGTCGATGACGCCGCGCTCCAGCGCCTGGTAGATGTCGGCCGCGGCCAGCAGCTGCGTGGAGACGCCGAGCTTCTGCATCACTTGGGCGCCGAGGCCGAAGAAGCGCATCTTCAGCCCTTTCAGCTCCTCGATTGACTTGATCTCGCTACGGAACCAACCCGACGTCTCGGGGCGATGCAGAAGCAATCGACGGCGATGAGATTGTGCTTGGCGTAGATTTCTGCCCGCAACTCGTTGCCGCCGCCGAACCACTTCCACGCCAGAAACTCACCGAAACTGGGGCCGAATGGCACGGTGGTGAAAAAGGCGAGAGCGGGATACTTGCCGGTGTGGTAGCCGGGCGTGGTCCAGCACGACTCGATCGAGCCCTTGGAGACGGCGTCGAAGCACTCGAGCGGCGGGATCAGAGCGCCGGGCTCGTAGAACTTCACTTCGAATTTACCGCCGGACATGCGCTCGATGTCCTTGGAAAAGCGCACGCCGGAAGGACCAAGATGCGGGAGCTGGCTACCGAACGCGCTCTGCATCTTCCAGCGCACGCGCTCCTGGGCGTTCGCCGCGGTGAGCACGAGTGTGAAGGTCAGGGCAGATAGGCCCAAGACCCCCAGCTTCAACAGCCCTTTTGACATCTGGTATTCCTCCCATGTTGGCCGTCACGGACACGCAAGGCGCGAGCCCATCCCCTCGGCGCCCTCTGGAACGCCGGCACTGCGACGGCACAATTGTTGGGGCCGCATGTGCTTCTTGAAGGCCGCGCAACCGACGGCGTGGCAGACTCTGCTGTGCCCCAATACGTGAAAACGTGACACGGGGTCTCACCCCTGTCAAAAGGTTTCGGTGGAGCGGCACACCGTTTGAACGCTCAGATCACCAGGAACACAAGGGCAAGCAGCGCGGTCAAAGTGCTCGGCCGAGTGAGTTGCCGCTGCGACAGGCAACGCGGTTCGAAACGGTCATCAACAACAGGACTGCGAAGGCGCTCGGACTATGGCCTGCCGGTCCAGCAGACCACCAAGCTCACGCTTGTCATCAATCTCAAAACGGCAACGTCGCTTAGCCTCACGCTGCTCGCTCGCGCCGACGAGGTGATCGAATAGGTAATTCCTTGCTGCGATTGCTCACAGCCGCTTCTGGCACATCGCGTCACTTTCGCTGCCCGCAGCAACTAGGCCGCTTTCGGGGGCAAAGCAGATATTGAGCCACGCCCGCAGACCCGGATTTATGAGTGCACGGCTTACAGCGAATAGCCGCCGTCAACCACCAGCGTCTGCGCCGTGATCATGCTGGTGTCGGCGCACAAAAAAACGATCGCGGCGGCGATATCGGCGGGGGTGCAGGCGCGCTTGAGCAGCGAGCGCTCGATGGCGGCTTGCTTGCGCGCGGCCGGCCACGGCCGCGTCCACTCGGTGTCGACGAATCCTGGCGCCACCGCATTCACCCGCGCCTCGGGCGCAAGTGCGCGCGCCAGATTCTGCGTGAGGCTGATGAGGCCCGCCTTGCTCGCGCCGTACGCCATGCTGGAGCCCGCCATGTTGCGGCCGGCGACCGAGGCGGTGTTGCAAACCGCCCCGCGCGCCGCCCTGAGCGCAGTCGCCGCCGCGCGCGTGCAGCGAAACGGGCCGAGCAGGTTGGTGGCGAGGATCGTCGCCCAAAATTCCTCGCTCAGCCGGTCGAGCTCGGCGGGCGGGATCGGCGCCACGGTTGCCGAGGTGCCGGCGTTGTTGGCGAGAAAATCGAGCCGGCCCAGCGCTTCGATCGCATCGCGCACCATCTTTTCGGCGGCGCCCGCCTTCGACACATCGCCCGGCGCGCCGATCACGGCAAAGCCGTCGGCACGCAGCCGCTCGACGGCCGCGGGGCCGCGGGCATCGTCAGGCAGGTAATTGAGCGCGACCTTGGCGCCGCGCCGGGCGAACAGTTCGACCGTCGCCAGCCCGATGCCCGAAGCCGCACCGGTGACCAACGCAGTCTTGCCGTCGAGATCGCTCATGCCGAGGCGCTCCTGCAAAAAAGTTTCGCCCGGACGCTACCGGGCGAAACGCTTGCGCGCGGAGCGGCGCGGATCACCGGCGCATTTCGGAAAAAAGAACGCCGCCTTTCGCCTTGGCGGTCGGCTCCGATTCCACGATTTCCACCATCACCGCTTCGGCCGGAACGGAGAAATTTTTCACCACCGCGTCGGTGATGTCCTTGATCAACGCGCGCTTCTGATCGAGCGAGCGGCCCTTGACGGCGTGGACATAGATTTCAGGCATATCGGTCTCCCTCTTTGTGCGTCGCACCGAGGCACTATACCGACTGCGCGGAACATAGGAAGACGCATCAGGGAGGCTCACCCCAGCGCTCGTTGCGGGGGGTTGAACACGCGAATTGCCAAGCCGTTCCGCATCGAGCGCCTGGCGAAGTCGAGATGTCGGGCGCTCGCCGTTCCCGACGAGGGGCGCGGCACGCGGGCGTGAGACTGGGCTCAAATCGGCGCATTCGGAACCCGCCGCGTTAGGTCAGCGCTCCTGCTTCATCGCTGCGGGAATTGCGCTAGCATGCGCGCCCTCAGGGAGGGGGGAGCATGGCGGAGGAAGCGTCATGGAGCTCCGAACCGCGAGCCCCCGGAAATACGCTCAGCCCAGACTGCTGAACCATTGTGCCCAGTGCGGGGAGACGATCTTCCTGCCGGAGTGGTCCGAATATCTGGACCGGCACCGCGTGCGGCATCTCTGGGAATGCGAAGCGTGCGGTTACAAGTTCGAGACCCTGGTCACGTTCCCCGGCCAATAGTCAGCATCTTCCGCACGTTTGCAAAACCACGCGAAGAGCCACCGGCTGTGTCCGGTGGCTCTGCGTTTCGAGGAGTTACGCCTGCGCTGTGGCAACGACCATCGATCGATCGAGCCGAGATCGCGCCGCAATTTCAACCTCCCCGCTGCCGCCGATGGCGGCAGCGGTCACCCGTTTCGCTGGCGCCCGCCGGCGATCAGAGCGAGGGCGAAAGCTCGCGAGCCTGTGGCTCCGCCTTCTCCGCGGTCGCAGGATGCGCGCCGGCCGGCAACTGCAGCACCGTCGCACGCTGGCCCTCGCACAGGCGCGTGACCAGCACCACCTGCCCGTCCGGGAATTCCAACGCATCGTGATGGGTCACGGCGTTGTCCATGTTGATTTGCCGGAAGCGTGCGAGCCGCTGTCCGATCTTCTTGTTCGGCAGAATGCCGATGCCGAATGACGGCTCGCATTCGACATTCTCGTCGAACGCTATTTCGGTGCCCGGCAACAGGCAGACCGCGACATGCGGCTCGCCAGCAGCCGCGAAACCACGCGTGATGGAATTGGGGAATTTGGTCGCCACCAGCTTGTCCTCGATCTTGGCAGGCCGGGTCGCCACATGGTGTAGGCTGTAGTCACACATCGAAGGGACTCCTTTTGCTGTGAAAAGCCGGAATGCTCCTCAGCGAAGCCGCCAGACTCATGGCAGCGGTCGTCTGTCGGACATTGTCCCGACTTTTCCGCGCTGTCGCCATGTCATCACCTTGCAGAAAGAGAGACGTTTCATCAGCGAGATCCCCGACGACTCAAAGCTGATTTAAGCTACAAATATATCTCCCCTCCGTGGGCCGCTAGGAGGTAAGCGAACAACGCTGCAATGAAGCACCGGTTCCTGGCTCGACTGCCAAAGCAACCCGCAAGGCTGCGCCGCCGCTTGCGGCATCGACGAGGCTCAGGGATCGTGCTCGGATCGTCCGCGCTTTTTTGCGAATTCCTACGCGCGATCAACGACGAGCAAAGAGGTAATTCGGACCAACGTGCGGGAAATGGCTCGCGTGTTCTATCTCTGCGTCAGCTCGGCATGCAGGCGCGCCACGCGCCCATGGATGCGGCCATGCCGGGCGAGGCGATCGGCTATGTGCCCTGAGCAGCGTCAGGTCCCGGACAATCGGCGGCCGCGGCCGCAAGCACACGGCTTGCCAATCGGATCCTGTTGCTATTTTTACTAGTGTCACGCAACCCAGCGTGTTTGGGGCCGACGAAGGCATGCTCACCGATCGCAGACGTATTCTCACGTTGCTCGCCGGCTCCTTTGCGACCCCGGCCCTTTTTGTGCCGCCGGCCTTTGCCCAGGCGCCCGCCATGACCCGCGTGACCGCCTATGCCTTCTCCTTTGCCGGGCTCGAGGGCCCCGACATCAGGCTCGCCGACCACGCCGGCAAACCGATCCTGGTGGTCAATACTGCTTCGCTTTGCGGCTATACCCCCCAATATGCCGGCCTGCAGCAGCTCTGGGCGCGCTATCACGGGCGCGGGCTCATGATCGTGGGCGTCCCCTCGAACGATTTCGGCGGCCAGGAGCCGGGCGGGACAGCCGACATCATGCGCACCGCGCATGGCGACTATGGCATCGGCTTTCCCCTCGCCGCCAAGGCGCAGGTGAAGGGCCCGAACCCGCATCCGTTCTACAAATGGGCGGCCGCCGAGCGCCCCCTGGAAACGCCGCGCTGGAACTTTCACAAATACCTCGTCGGCCGCGACGGCCACATCGCCGCGGTTTTTGCCACCGAGATCGAGCCGATGGACGCCCGCGTCATCGACGCGATCGTGAAGGAGCTGCCGCCGCCGGAATAAAACACCGCCGCAAGCGTTGACAAACTGTCACATGCTCGGCGTATCCGATCCCAAACAGAGAGGTTTCCGTATGTCTGCTCAACCCAAGCTCATGCCCGATGTCGTGGGACTGGCACGTCAGGTCGATCCGCTGTCGCGCCGCGGCTTCTTCCTGACGGCCTCGGCCGCGGCCGCCGCCGGCTATACGCTCGCCGCCGGGCCGGTACGCGCCGACGCGATCCAAACCGACACCGCCGGGCTCACCGTCGGCGATGCGAAGGTCAAGGTCTCGGACGGCGAGATGCCGGTCTACTACGCGCGCCCGGCGAACGTGCAGAACCCGCCCGTCATCCTGGTGGCGATGGAGATCTTCGGTCTGCACGAATACATCAAGGATGTCACCCGCCGCCTCGGCAAGCTCGGAGCTTTCGCGATCGCACCCGACTACTATTTCCGCAAAGGCGTCGACCTCACCAAGATCACCGACATCCCGCAGCTCATGCCGATCGTCAACACCAAGCCGGATGCCGAGCTCCTCTCCGACCTCGACGCCACGGTAGCGTGGGCGAAGTCGCAGGGCGGCGACACCAACCGCGTCGGCATCATGGGCTTCTGTCGCGGTGGACGAACGGTGTGGGAATACGCCGCCCACAACAAGGATCTCAAGGCGGCCGTCGCGTTCTACGGAACCGTGGTCGATCCACCCGCGCAAAAATCGCTCTGGCCGAAAAGCCCGACCGAGCTGGCGCCGGACATGAAGGCGCCGGTGCTCGGCCTCTACGGCGAGGCCGATCAGGGCATTCCGGTCGCCCAGGTCGACGCGATGAAGTCGGCGCTGCAAGGCGCGGGCAAGACCTTCGAGATCAAGATCTACGCCGCCGCGCCGCACGGCTTCCACGCCGACTATCGCGCCAGCTACCGCAAGGACGCGGCCGAGGACGGCTGGAACCAGATGATCGCCTGGTTCAAGAAATACAAAGTGCTCGCCTGATCGGCGGACGGTTTGCGGCCAAGCGCGGCGCTTCGGCGCCGCGCTTTTGTCTGCGCGCGGCCGCGCACACGCTCAGGTGCAAACTCGATCCGCGGCTGCGCGTCGGCAATGCCCGCGGCGATGCTCGTTCATTTTGGAATCTGCACCAGCTCCTTGACCTGCTCGGCCGTCAAGGGCGCGGGAATGAACTTCCCCGCCACCGCGTCGGCCATGATCTGGTCGATCCCCTCCACGCGGTCGGTGGCCATGCTTTCTTTGGGAATGAGGTCGCGCACCCGCAGCACGATTTTCTCCGGCAGATTGGAATACTCGGCGTAGTGTTTGAGCGCGGCCGGATCGGAATACATCCATGCGACCGTCTCCTGATAGGCGCGATTGAAACGCACGATCGCGTCGCGTCGGTTCTGCAGCACGTTTACGCTGGTCAGATTGACCCGCACGGTGCGGGTGCGCAGCGAGGCCACGTCCTTGCCGGTGGCGATGATGCGGATTTTGCCATCCTCGAGAAGGTCAAGCCCGAATGGCGCCGCGCCGAAGCCCACGTCCACTTGCCCGGTCATCGTCTGCGTGATCGTTGACGCGATGTTGCCCGTCGATGTCGGTTTGGCGGTGAGCTTGTGTTGCGCAATGAGCGCGAGCAGCCCGGCATGGCTCGACGAGCCGGTCAAGGAGAATGCGACCGTCTTGCCGTTGAAGTCCTCGACTTTCCGGATCGGCGAGTTGGCCGGCACGTACCAGTAGAGATCGGGCGCGCCGATCATTTCGCTGCCGATGATGCGGATCGGTGCGCCCTTGGCAAAGGTGCCGACCGCGGCCGACACGCCGGAAGCGGTCGCGATATCCATGCTGCCGCCGATCACCGCCTGGATCGATTCGGGGCCGGCCTGGACGTAAAGGATTTCAAGATTGAGCCCGTGTTTCTTGAAAATGCCGCCGCGCTGGCCGAGCTCGGCAACGCCGGCGTCCCAGGCGCCGCGCTGCGGGATTGCGACCTTCAACGTCTCTTGCGACCAGGCGACGCGGCCCGAGCCCGCCATTATCGCGAGCACGGCCAGCGTGGTTATGAACGTTGTCCTCGTCATTGTTGTTCCTCCCGAGGTCGCTGCAGCGGCGACAGCAACTATATGAGCCGATAGCCGCAAGTGCATCAAGCGGCCGCGGCGGGATTGGGCTCGACAGGTCGATGATCCTCGGTAGATGATGGCTTCGAACGCGAGCGGGTCGACCGATGCCTCAGCGCAGAATCAAGCAGTTGCCTGCAGACGCGCTCGCGGAAGAATTCGGCCGGGAGAAGGCGTCGGCGCTCGGCCGGCTCGGGCGCGCGCTTGAAGCAGCGCTCGCTGCGTTGGCCGAGTTCGACGCCGGCTATTTGCGCGAGGCATCCGCTGCCGAAGACCGTCAATTGCGCGCATCGCTGGTCGCGGAGGCAAGCGTCGCGCTGTGGCATTTCGTGGTGCAGCGCGAGGCCTGCGGGCTGCGGGACATACGCCACGTCCTGCGCGATTACCGCGTGCCGCCAGAGGTCGCCGCGCGCATGGGCGCGTTGCCGCCGGAACCGCTCCGATCGCACAAGCCGCCTCGCAGACCATAGAGCGTGAGCACCCACCGGCAACCGACAATGTTCTATCAACCCAAGGCGCATCTGCGCCGGCGCTGTTGACACGCGTCGTTTTGCGATCGATCCCAGGTGCCAGCCGCCCGGAAACCCAGTATGGTTGGCCCTCTAGGCCGATTCAGCTCAAAGCCTTCTTAATCGAAAGGGACCACGCATGGACGTCCTCATTGGCGTGCTGATCACCTTCCTTGTCGTCATCCTGGTGCTCTATCTCGTCAACATGCTGCCGATCGACGGCCGCGCAAAACAGATCGTCCGCGTGATCGTGATCATCCTCGGCGTAATCTCGCTGCTGAAATATCTCGCGGTCTTCTAGGGCCCGCGGCACCGCACCGGCGCCGGGAGCCGCCTCGGCGCCGGTCGCATTGCAGCGCTGCGTGCCGCCTCCCGCCCGATGGTGACAACGCCTCGTCACACGGCGCTTTTCACGCTAGTCTGATCGAGGCGAGCTGGGCCGCAAGCGAGCCCGAACGAACAAGGCCGAGCGCAGCCGGATAGGAAAAGCCCAGAAGGAGAAGTTACATGAGCATGAGCGTCGGTATGCTCGACCACTACAACGTCTCGACCCGCAACCTGCGCGATACCGTTCGCTTCTACGAGGAGATGCTGGGTTTGGTGAATGGGCCGAGACCGCCATTCGACTTTCCCGGCGCATGGCTTTACAGCGAAGGCCATCCGGTGCTGCATCTCAACGACATTTCGCCCACCGACAAGCCGCAGCGGCCGGATTCGGGGGTCATCGACCACATCGCCTTCGGCAGCCGCGGCTTCGATGCCATCAAGCAGCATCTCACGCGCAAAGGCGTGTCGTTCCGCGTCAACGAGGTCCCGAACAGCTCGCGCCGACAGATTTTTCTTACCGACCCCAACAACGTGCTGATCGAGCTCAACTTCGACGTCGCGAAAGAGACGACGCCTGCTCGTTGAGTTTCTCTGCGCCGCGGCGTCCGGCGGCCCGCCGGATCAGCGCCGAGTTCCTTGCGCCACCTTCTCTGCGATGAAGCGGGGCAGCGCGAACGCGGCGACGTGCACCTCGGGCGTCCAGTACCTGGTACGGAAGCGGCCGGCCTTGTTGTAGCGATCGGCAATGGTCTTGACCGAGGCGTGGCGCAATTTGACGTTGTCGGTGGCCCAGCCGATGGCGAGGTGGCCGCCCACATAGGTCGGAATCGCCGCGACGTAGCAGTAGCCGTCGCGGAACAACTTTCGAAAGCCGGCGACGGCCACGCTGAGTTCGTTCGATTGGAAGATCGGAACGCCCCTCTGCGTGACCATCACCGCGCCCTTGGTCATGCAGCGGCTGCAGGCGGCGTAGAATTTTTGGCTGAACAGCACCTTGCCGGGCCCCTGCGGGTCGGTCGAGTCGACGATGATGACGTCGAAGCGCCTGTCCGTCTTGGCCACGTATTTCATGCCGTCGGCGATGATGAGATCGAAACGGTCGTCCGCGAACACCGGCTTGGTGAATTCCGGGAAGTGCTCCTTGGCGAACTCGATCACCGAGGCGTCGATCTCGACCTGAGTGAGGCGCTTAACCGACTTGTGCTTGAGCACTTCCTCCGCGACGCCGCAGTCGCCGCCGCCGACGATCAGAACCTCCCGCGCATGGCCGTGCGCCAAGATCGGCACATGCGCCATCATCTCGTGGTAGACGAACTCATCCGCGCTGGTGACCTGGGTCGCGCCGTCGAGCATCAACATCTTGCCGAAGAACGAGTGCTCGAACAGCACGAGATGCTGGTGCTCGGTCTGCAGCTCGTAGATGACCCGCTCGACCTCGTAGGTCATGCGGATACCGAGCTCGTCGAACAGCGTCTCGGGAATCCGGCGTTTTTCGGCCATGATCGGCGTCGGATGACGGGCTAGTGTCCTATTGCCGAAGTTCGCAAGACCTTGCAGCACCCTTTGGCGCAAACCTCGGAATCGGACACTAGCAAATTTATAGTTCGAGTGTGGCTTTGGATTTGGGTAGTGTCTCCGCGCCGATCACGTCGGTGGGGCGCTTCTCACGTCGGGGGCCTCTAGGCAAGGTTCCTCCAAGCCAAAAAAATCGCGAAGGCGACGCCTGTGGTCAAGCTTATCGAACTAGCGAGAAGCACGGCACCAACAACCTTAATATCGAGCGGTGTCACTTTTCCAAGAGCAAAGCCAACGATCATGGCGTTTGCCACATTGAATAAAATCAGGGTTATTTTCGATGGACGAAGGTCTTTGGTCATAGTGCCCTCAGCCCGCCGAATGTAGCGCCGTTCGGTCTATTCGACTACGCACGAAAAATTCAAACTGAGACACTACCCTGATTTAAAGTTCCTATGCGAGCTTGCCGCCACAATGGCAGGGACTTCAAATCCGCCACACGAACGGATGACGGAGCGCGGCACGACCCGCCGACGCGTCCGCCGCCGTCGGTCTTCTGATCAGGGGTCCAGCCCGCGCAAGATTTCGCTGACTTCCACGCGCTTGGCCTTGAAGGCCTTGCGCAGCACGGGAATGCAGGCGTCGGGGATGGCCTTGCCGCACATGAACACGTCGAGCGCGGCATAGCGCGAGTCGGGCCACGTATGGATCGAGATATGGCTCTCGGCCAGCACCGCCACCCCGGATACGCCGTTCGGGTGGAAATGGTGCAGGTGGATGTGCAGCAGCGTCGCCTGAGCCGCGTCCACACAGCGGCGCAGCGTCGCCTCGATCAGATCGATGTCGTCGAGGCCCTCGGCCCCGTGCAGATCGACGATGAGGTGCACGCCGGCGCAGCGCACGCCGTTACGAACGGCAAAATGCCCTTCGCGCCCCTCGGCGGAGGCGGGCTTGACCACGGCGACGTGAGCGACGTTCTTTCGGGCAGGGCCTGGAGTTGCCAAGCCCTTCCCCGATCGCAAGAGGGCGTTCTGGCGCATGTTCGTCCTCCCCAACCGAGTGATCCAACCCGAGTGCCGACGAGCGGCGTCAGGCAAGCGAATGCCGCCGATCAGCCCGTACATAAGAGGACAGATCACAGCGGCCGGTCCCCACATAAGGCTCATGCCCCCGGAGTCAAGAAGATTCTGCTGCGCAGAGGTTTAGAAACTCCTAGCGTGCCGCGGTCCGACGCACTGTCGGCGTGGCTCGCCCGGCCGAATCGCGCGCACTCCTCGGATCGCGGCCGTGCGTTGCCGCGACGACGTGTCACCAGCGGGATCGATTGTCTGCGCCCGCGCGAATCGCTCTTCGGCCACAATCGAGGTCGCGACGTCGCAGCGTTCATTGGGCTCTAATTGGGCTCTGCCAGAGATCGTCTGGGGCGCCGAGTCCCGAGCCTGGAACAAGGCCGGAGCCAACGCTAAGCTCGCAGCACAACAATCGCGAGGAAAGGGATGCCCGCCAATTCCACACTCAAGTTTTTCCGCACGTGCCGGTGCTGTGAGCCGCCGCGCGCGAGCCCCACGCGGCGAACGCTTCTGGCCGCCGGCGCGGCCGCCCTGGGCTTGGGGGCGATTCGCGCGATCAGCCGGATAGCGCCCGCGAACGCGCAGGTCCCCACCGCCAAGCCGCGGATCGACGTGCATCACCACTTCATTCCGCAGTTTCACGTCGACGCCATGATGGCGCCGGGACGGCGCGCGGGAGCGCCGCCGCCGAAATGGTCGCCCGCGGCCTCGCTCGAGGAGATGGACAAGAGCGGCATCGCGACCGCGATCCTCTCGATCGCCCAGCCTGGGATCTGGTACGGAAACAACGTCGAGGAGGCGCGCGGGCTTGCCCGCCAGCTCAACGAATACGGCGCCAAGATGGTGCGGGACTATCCTGGCCGCTTCGGCCTTTTTGCGGTGATCGCGCCGCCGGACGCGCAAGGGAGCCTTAAGGAGATCGAGTACGCCTTCGACACCCTCAACGCCGACGGCATCGGCCTGTTGACCAGTTACCAGGACAAGTATCTCGGCGATCCTTCGTTTGCTCCGGTCTACGAGGAGCTCAATCGGCGCAAGGCGGTGGTCTATGTCCACCCGACCACGCCCGATTGCTGCCGCGGCCTCGTTCCAGGCATCCCGCCGGCATCGATCGAATACGCGACCGACTCCACGCGCACCATCGCGCACGTAGTGTTCAGCGGCACCGCCACGAGGTTTCCGGACATTCGCTGGATCTTCTCCCATAGTGGCGGCACGCTGCCGTTCCTGACCGGCCGCTTCATTCGTCTCGCCGAGGAGCGCAAGCAAACGAACTTGCCCAACGGTCCGCTGCCCGAGTTCAGGAAATTCTATTACGAGCTGGCGCAGGGCAACACGCCGGGCCAGATCGCGGCGCTGTTGAAGATGGTGTCCATCTCCCAGGTGCTCTACGGCACTGACTATCCCTTCCGCGATGGCGCGGAGGTCAACCGGGGCATTGCGGACTGGGGCTTCGCGGCGGACGATCAGCGCGCCATCGAGCGCGGGAACGCGCTCAACTTGTTGCCGCGCCTCAAGGCGGGCTAGGCCGTTTTCTCATAAATTCGGCTCAACGTCCGCTCCGCTCCGAAAGCGACCAAAATGATGCGTTGCCGCGAAATGACGCGATGTGCCATTAGCGGACTCACGCGCTGCAACGATGATACGCCCACTAGGGGCGATCAGGCCCATTTCAGGCGCGCGAGGATCGCGCGCCCCATCACCCAATCCTTGTCGCTCTCCGACAGGAAGCTCAGCTCTTCGGTGAAATGGGTGACGCGCTGGCGGTAGCTTGCGGTGACGAACGAGTTCGTGATGTCGGTAGCCCAATGGCAGCGCTGAGGACCGTAGGCGTCGAATACGCGCTGCGGTACACCGTCATGTCGCGGAACGGATAAGGTTCGAGCGAATTGCCGAGCGCACCCGACAACTTGATGCTGACGTTCGGATATTTGGCGAGCGCAATGGCCTGATCAATCGCCGCCGGGATGTTCTCGGTGATCCTGTTGGTACGGCTCGATGAGTTCAAACCCATGTGGTCGATGATGAGCGTGAGCTGCGGGTGGCGCTCCGCGATGTGGGCGAACCTGGGAACCTCGCCGCCCGCAAGAAACATGACGGCAAGCCCAGCCTTCTCGGCTGCCGGCCAGAACCAATCGGCGGTGCCGTCGGAGAGCCAGGCGAGCGTCGGGGGCGTGTTGAACGTCACGCGCATGCCTAGCATGCCCGGCTGCTGTTTCCATGTCGGCAGCAGCGCCGCCGATTTCGGGTCTTGGAGCGGAATGCGGCCCATGACTCCGAAGCGGTTGGGATAACGCTTGGCGGCTTCGAGCGCATAGTCGTTACGGTCGTTCAGGCCCGGCGGCACGATGACTACGCGGTCGACGCCAGCTTCGTCCATCATTGGCAGCGCGCGCTCGATGGTGAATGGTTCCGGCAATTGCGGCCTGACACCCGGTTCCCAGGGCCAGTCGGGCGAACTTGCTTTCCAGAAATGCACCTGGGCGTCGACGATCGTGCGCTTGCTTGCGGGCTGCGGCCGCGCCTGTTGTGCGCTTGTGGTGAGCGCTGCGCCGGCGACCAGCGTCGTGCCGATGAATTTGCGTCGTGTCATCATGATGGTCCTCCCTGACGGCGCCGCTCTTTGGCAGCGTTTCGTCGTTGGAATACTGCAACCTGGGCACGGCAAAGCGCAATCCCGGTCCTCGCCGCTTTGACCGCGGCAACGTGCGCCACTATCGCTTGTGCGCGCCTTCGCGCGGTGCAGTGATGTCCGCCGCACGACCGCTTTGCCCCCGAAAGCGGACATCGACCGACGCGCCGGAGATGTCCGCTTAGTGCCGATTTTGTTGCAAAAGTCCCTCGTGAGAGACGCCAGCCTGCGTAAGCGTTGATGGTCCCTTATTGCCGCTTGGTCCCTTGGAATTGGCGGCTGATGTCACGAAGCAACCGTTACTTGATCCTCACGCCATTACGCACACAGCGGCTAACGGCGGCGGTCGAGCGACGAGGTTGACGAGCCTACGGAGGTTCTGGGCGATGGCCGCAAGCGTGAACTCGTCCTGTGCGCCGCGGGGCCCACGCAGTCTCAGCCGGTTAAGTCTGAAAATTCGCTTCAAGTGCGCAAACAACATCTCGACACGCTTGCGATCGCGCCGGGATTGCTCGAAGGCTTCGGTCCTGGAGAGTGCGCGAGCGGTGTCACGAGCGTCCTCGTTGACGTCGCGCGGAATCATGCGTGCCGGAGTGTTCGGGCAGCACTTGGGCTTGAGGGGACACGCGCCGCAATCGCGGGTGCTCGCTATATACCGCAGCATATGTTCGGAGAGAATGCGCCCCGTCGTCTTCAAAAGCTTGCCCATCGGGCAGGCGTAGACATTGCGTTCCTTGTCAAACGTGAAGTCTCCCCGCGAAAGGGTGCCGTCCTCACGTATCGACTTGTCGATAACCGGGATGTGCGGCGCAATCTTCTTCTCATTGACGATCCAATTGAGCGTTGGGGCCGATCCGTAGGCGCTATCGGCCGCGAGGCGCTGGGGCTTCAGTCCCAACCGTAGCTCGGTCCGATCGATCATCGTCTTGGCGGCGCCGACCTCCGCTTGGCGAATGGCACGTGTGGCCTCGACGTCGACAATCACGCCGCACTTCACATCGACGAGATAGTTGTCGGCATAGGCGAAAAAGGCCGGTCCGCGCATTGCATCGGTCCATTGCGCGGCAGGATCAGACGGCGAGATGAACTTCGGCCTGACTTCGCTCGCCGCACCAAAGGCGGCGTCGTCGAGGGTTGCGAGATACTCCCTCACCGCGCGGCTTGCGGATTTAGCGGCACACTCCTTGTTCCACTCCGCTCCCGGGATCGAGCGCTGCTTATTGGCGTCCGCCGCAATCAGGCTGGCATCGACTGCAAATCCTTCGCCGCCGACCAGCCCTGCCGCAATGCACGTTTGCACGACATGCTCGAAGACACGGCGGAAAATATCGCTCTCACGAAACCGCTCATTGCGCGCACGCGAGAACGCAGAGTGGTCCGGGATCTTGTCTTCGATTGAAAGCCCACAGAGCCAGCGATAAGCGAGGTTCACTTGCAGATCGCGGCACAGCGCTCGCTCCGAGCGGATGGCGAACACATAGCCGATGATCAGCATGCGGATCATCAGCTCGGGATCAATCGAAGGCCGACCACTGTTGGGATAATGAGGCGCCAGCTCGGCATGGACCCATGACAGGTCGAGAACCGCAGCGATCTTGCGAACCAGGTGATCGTCGGGAACAGCCTCTTCAAGAGAAAATGAATAAAACAGCTGCCCTTGGTCGTGATTGAGCCGCCCCATCATCGCCCGCCTCCGCAGCGAATCGCATCTGAACGAGCGAATCACTCCGCGCGGGAACCATCAACGACTTTCGCAACAAAATC
>Ga0137390_10000225_pt1 | contig 35980 bp, 34 predicted proteins | sample 15con2h24AmetaG_FD_104937 | JGI IMG/M metagenome (GOLD analysis project Ga0137390, IMG submission 104937) | Vadose zone soil microbial communities from Angelo Coast Range Reserve, California, USA - 15con2h2.4A metaG | ecosystem: Environmental > Terrestrial > Soil > Vadose zone > Saprolite... | reverse complement strand
GATACCGGGAATCCCGGGAATGTTGTCGGACGTGTCGCCCTTCAACCCGATGAAGTCCGGAATCTGGTCCGGTCGGATTCCGTAGCGCGCCTCGACGCGGTCCGGCGTGTAGACCTGGACGTCGGAGACGCCGCGCGGCGTCATCATCAGGCTGACGTTGTCGGAGACGAGCTGAAACGCATCGCGGTCGGTCGAGACGATCGCCGTTCTGATTCCCGCCTCGTCGGCGCGCGTCGCCAACGTCGCGATGACGTCGTCGGCCTCCCAGCCCTCGAACTCGAGATTCCGGTAGCCGAACGCCTCCACGATCGGGCGAAAGAACGGGAACTGCTCGGCGAGAAGGTCGGGTGTCGGCCGCCGGTCGGCTTTGTAGTCGGAGGCCACCTCGAGCCGCTCGGCCGGGCGTGTGTCCCAGGCGACCGCGACGCCTTTCGGCTTGTAGTCGGACAGGAGCTTGAAGAGCATGTTCGTGAAGCCGAGGAGCGCATTCGTGGGGAAGCCTTCGGTCGTAGCCAGTTCTTCGGGAAGCGCGAAAAAGGCTCGGTAGGCGAGGTTGTTGCCGTCCACGAGGAACAGCTCGGCGTCGCGCACGGGAGCGTCGTCGAGCTGGAGCTCGGCCCCGGTGAGGGTCTTCGGCATCGGCCACAACGCTATCGTCCGGCGCCGATGCGAGCGCTCCCGATTCGCCCATTTTCCGCGCCCGATCTAAGGCGGTCTTCGAGGTGAGACGGATCCCACTGCTCTCAGGGTCGCGGCTCGTCGTCGTATCGGCGGACGACGATGCGATCGTCCTGCAACCTCCCCCGCCGGGGGACTCCGTCGCGGACGTCGGCGCGGCCGTTCGCGACGCACTCCGCTTCCCGCTCGCCGGCGATCCGCTCGAAACCCTCGTCGCAAGCGGATCGAGGGCGACGATCGTCATCGAGCCGCCACATCTGCCGTTACCGGGCTCGGAGCGCGACCCGCGTCAGGCTGCGATCGCCGCAGCCGTTGCGGAGCTCGAGCGCCTCGGCATCCCGACCGGATACCAGACGCTCCTCGTCGCGGGGGGCCTAGCTCGACGCGCCGGCAACGAACAGCTCGAAACGCTCGTCTCGCCGGAACTCGCACGTCGGTTTCACGGGCATGTCGAGGTACACGACGTCGAACGCGAAGACCTCGTCGAACTGGGCGCCGCGGGGTCGATCCCGCTTCGCATCCACCCTGCGCTGGTGCGCACGGACGTCGTCGTCGTCGTCACAGCGGCGGAAACCGTGCTGCACGGAGGACCCGCTGCCTTCGTGAGCGCGGCAGGCACCGAGGTGCTGCGCGCGGCAGGCGCCGACTCCCTCCTCGAGACATCAGCCTCGCAGGGATGGCGGCTCGGTCTCGAGCTCGAGCGTGCGCTGATGCGCCACGTCCCGGTGATCGGCGCCTCGCTAGTTCTCAACCATCCCCGCTTCGGCGGCACGCTCGGCGCCTACCCGTACGAGCAGCAGGCCCTCGAGCGCGTGGTGCGCTCGCCGTTCCGTCAGCTCTTCCGCGCGCTGCCCGAATCGGCGCGTGCCTACGTCTTGCGTTCGATCCCCCTGGAGCGCACGATCGCGGCCGCGTTCGCAGGTCCGCCGTCAGTCGCCCACACGGAAGCGCTCCTGCGCGGCGTCGAGCTGCGAGGCATCACGCTCGAGCACGAGCTCGACGCCATCTGCATCGCCGTTCCGCGCACCACTCCGTATCTCCCACGCGAGCGCCCGAACCCGCTTCTCGGCGCATACCTCGGAATCGGACTGGCGCTACGGCTGTGGCGGAACGCCTTTCCAGTCGCCGAAGGCGGCACCGCGATCCTCTTCAATCGCTTCCAGCGCCACTTCACGCATCCCACGCAGCAGCCGTACCGTGCGTTCTTCGCAGCGACGCGCGCCACGGGTCCCGACAATGCAGCCCTGGCGGAAGCCGAAGGTCTCGCCGCCGCCGATCCACGCGCGCTCGAGGCCTACCGCGCCGGGCTCTCGGTCCATCCGCTGCTGCCCTTCGTGGACTGGGACGGTTGCCGGCCCGCTCTCGGTCGGCTCGGCCACGTGATCATCGCGGGGGCCCGCGATCACGGTGCTGCGCGGCAACTGGGCTTCGTCCCGACGCACGGGGTCGGAGCCGCGCTGACGATGGCACGCGGATGGACTGAGCGGCCGCCGCGCGTCGGCTTCCTGCTCGCGCCGCCGTACTTCCCACTTCGGGTCGTCGCAAGCTCCGGTTAGAGGATCTTGGACAGAAACTGCTGCGTCCTCTCGTGGTCCGGGCTCGTGAAGAAGTGCTCCGGCGTGCCCTCTTCGAGCACACAGCCGTCGTCCATCATCACCACCCGGTCGGCCGCCTCGCGCGCGAAGCCCATCTCGTGCGTCACGACGATCATGGTCATCCCAACTGCCGAGAGCTCCTCCATCACCGCGAGCACTTCGCCGATCGTCTCCGGATCGAGGGCGCTCGTCGGTTCGTCGAACAACATGAGCGCCGGCTTCATCGCGAGCGCCCGAGCAATCGCGACCCGCTGCTGCTGACCACCGGAGAGCTTCCCTGGATAGACGTCGCGCTTGTCGTCGAGCCCGACCCGGGCGAGTAGCTCCTCTCCCTCGCGGATCGCGAGCGTCTTGGGCGTCTTCCGGACGCGAAGCGGCGCCTCGATCACGTTCTCGAGCGCGGTCATGTGCGGAAAGAGGTTGAAACGCTGGAACACCATCCCGATCTCGGACCGCTGCTTGGCGATGTTGGCCTCGGTGTCCTCGACGAGCCGGCCGTTCTCCTGTCGGTAGCCGATTAGATGGCCGTTGACCTCGATCCGGCCGGCATCGATCTTCTCGAGGTGGTTGATGCAACGGAGGAACGTCGACTTGCCCGACCCCGACGGTCCGATGATGCAGACGGTCTCTCGTGGAACGACGTCGAGCGAGATTCCCTTCAGCACCTCCAGCCGGCCGAATCGCTTGCGGACGTCTTCGGCGCGCATGACGTGTTCGTTCACGCCCGCCTCCCCCACGCGGCGACGGGCGCCCATGCATGGACGACCCGTTCCCAGAAGCTGAGCTCATCGCCTCGTTCGCTCGCGGTCAAACGGCGCTCGATCTGTGCCTGGATCACGCTCCACACGCTCGTCAGGACCAGGTACCAGAAGGCGACCGCGAGGAAGTACTCCACCGGCTTGAACGTCGTCGAGTAACGAATCTCCGCGTCCCCGAACAGCTCCGTCACGCCGATGAAGAAGACGAGCGACGAGGTCTTCATCATGTTGTTGAACTCGTTGCCGAGCGGCGGGATGATGAAGCGCGTCGCCTGCGGAAGGACGATTCGCCTCATCGCCAGGCGGTACGGCATGCCGAGCGACCTGGCCGCTTCCAACTGGCCCCGGTCGACCGCGTCGATGCCGGCCCGAATGATCTCCCGCATGTAGGAGCCTTCGTTGATGCCGAGGGCGAGGATCCCCGCAAACGCGGCACCGTCCATGGTGAAGAGACCGAAGTTCACCGACCGCGGGATCAACGTGAAGCCGAAGAGCAGATTCGCTCCGAAGTAGACGAAGAAGATCTGGACGATCACCGGTGTGCCGCGAAAGATGAGCACGTAGAGACCGGACAGGAACCGCAGTGGCCACACCTTCGACATGCGCATGAGCGCGGCGATCAGCCCGAGGACCACTCCGAGCGTCTGTGCGAGAACCGAGATGTAGATCGTCCGCCAGAGGGCGAGGACGAAGACGTGATCAGGGTGGAAGATCCTCTGCCACAGGATGTGCCATTCGAGGCCGGCGACCATCGGTCACTTCAGCTTCTCGACGGCCTTCCCCAGCTTCCACCTCGTCAGGATCGTGGCCATCGTCCCGTCCGCGTACATCGCGTCCACCGCCTGCTTCACCGCTGCCTGAAGGTCGGTGGCCGACTTGAGGATCGCGATCCCGATCGGAATCGGGTTGACCGGAGTTCCGCCGATCCCGAACGATGACGGATCCTTCTCGATGTAGTAGGCAGCCACGGGCGCGTCGCCGAAGTACGCGTCCACCTTGCCCGTCTTGAGCGCATTGGCCGCGTCCGTGTCCTTCGGGAAGGGCACGACCTTGATCGCCTTCTTGCCCTGAGCCTGGAGCTTCTTGCTCTGCGCGTCGAGGTAATCCTTGTTCGTCGTGCCCGTCTCGACGGAGGCCGCTTTGCCCGCGAGGCTTGCGAGCCCCGTGATGTTCTCCGGGTTTCCTGACTTGACCATGAAGGACTGGCCGACCTTCAAGTAGTCGACGAATGCGACCTGCTTGCGCCGCTCGGGTGTGTCGTTCATCCCCGAGATGATCGCGTCGCACTTCTTCGCGAGCAGTGCGGCGATGATCCCGTCGAAGCCGGTGTTGTCGAACCGAGCCTTCACGCCCATCTTCTGCGCGATGTACGTGCCGATGTCGATGTCGGAGCCCTCGGGCGTCGTGGTCCCGGGCTTGTACGACTCCTCGGGCGGGTAGGTGATGTCGCTGCAGAAGACGAGCGTGCCCGCACTCTTGATCGAGGCCGGCGCCTGGATCGAAGCTCCGCCCGCGGAGGTCGTGGTTGCGATTGTCGTTGCAGCACTCTTCTTGCTGCCGCCGCACCCTGCGACGACGAGGGCGAGAAGAACGATGACTACGCCCGCCAGTGAGGTCGATTTAGAGCGGGACACCACGAGCTCCTTTCGTTGAGCAGCTCAACGGGTGACGACCATCGCGCGCCCGTCGCGAGGGGGCAGTATCCCGGTAATCCACGCTGCAAAGCAACTTTGAACCGCGGGGATCAGCTTGATGCCGAAGGTGGGGGTCGAACCCACACGGGCCAAAGGCCCACTGGATTTTGAGTCCAGCGCGTCTGCCAGTTCCGCCACTTCGGCGCGGCGACATCGTAGCCCTGGAGCCCAAGTTCTTTACGATCGGCGCATCAAGGTCGGGATTCTCACCGGGGGCGGCGACTGCCCAGGACTGAATGCGGTCATCCGTGCGGCCGGACGGCGCGTCATGACCCGGGAAGGCGAGGTCGTCGGCGTCCTCGAGGGCTGGAAAGGGCTCGTCGAGGGTTTGTTCACGCCGCTCGGCCCGCGTGAGATCTCCGGTTTGCTGCCGCGAGGCGGAACGATCCTCCGCACGACGCGAACGAACCCCTTCAAAGTGGACGGCGGCGTCGAGAGGGTGCTCGCGAACTTCGAGCGCGAGGGCTTCGATTCGCTTGTCGCGATCGGCGGCGAGGACACGCTCGGTGTCGCCGCCCGCCTCTACGAGGACTACGGCTTCCCCGTGGTCGGGGTCCCGAAGACGATCGACAACGACCTCTCGGCGACCGACTACACCTTCGGCTTCGACACGGCGGTCGCGATCGCGACCGAAGCGATCGACCGGCTGCACACGACGGCCGAGTCGCACAACCGCGTGATGGTCGTCGAAGTCATGGGCCGCCACACGGGCTGGATCGCCGTTGTGGCGGGAATCGCCGGCGGCGCCGACATGATCCTGATTCCGGAACAGCCGGTGTCGATCGAGGATGCCTGCAAAGAGCTTCGCCACCGGCACGAGCGCGGCAAGGACTTCTCGATCGTCGTCGTTTCGGAGGGATACGAGCTGGAAGGGATGAGCGAGGCCCAGGACGTCGACCAGTTCGGCCACATTCGCCTGTCCGAGCGAGGCGTCGGCGCAGCTCTCGCACACGAGATCGGAGCACGGACCGGTTACGAGACACGCGTGACGGTACTCGGCCACGTGCAGCGCGGCGGCTCCCCCACCCCGCGCGACCGGGTACTCGCGACGCGCTACGGCTTGAAGGCCGCCGACTTGGTCGAGGAGCGGAAGTTCGGCCGGATGGCCGCTCTGCACGGCGACGAGATCGTCGACGTTCCCCTGGCCGAGGCGACCGCCGAGATCAAGACGGTTCCCGCCGGCTGGTGGTCGGTCGCGCAGGCCTTTTTCGGCTAGGCGCCCGTCACTCCGAGTCGGACCGCAAGAACTGCCGCCGTGCTCCGCGTGCTCAAAAGCTCGACTGCGAGGAGCTTCGGGTGGTTGAACAGAAGCTGACGCACCGGGTCGGGGCCTTCCCCATCAGGACTGAGGTCCGCTGAGGAAGATGATCGCGCCAATCGCCCGCGAGCAGCTCGACGTTCGGGAAACGCCGGAGCCGGTAGGCGGCGATCGACAGCCGGTCGGGGTCGAGCTCGACCGTCACGAGCGATCGCGCGGTCGACGCCAGAGCAGCCGCGCCTTCTCCGAACGCAGTTCCGACTTCGGCACAACGCTTGCCGGCGGCCAGCACGGCGAGAAGGCGTCGCCCTTCTGGCAGCGAGGAGCCTCCCCCGGTCACAGGCGGTAGACCGCCACCCAGGGGCCGGCCAGATCGCCGCCGGGCCGGAGGAAGAACACGCGCCGCGCCTTCGTGCGCAGGTCGTCGTAGAAGGCGGCCTCCCGTGGATAGCGATCACGCGCCGCGAAGACACGATCCGTGATGGCGCCCGTGACCACGACGTCGTGGACACCCAGGCGACGGAGCCGCCCGACATCGCGGTTCGGATCGAAGCCGCGCTTCGGACCCGGTAGGAGCAGCGACAGGACGTGCAGGCGCTCGAAGCTCGGCGTCGACGGATCCGCTGCGATCCGCGTCCCGGGCGTGACGTTCTGCTCGATCCAGCGATGCGCGACGATCCGCGTGTCGGTCCGGGTCAGCACTTTCGCGTCGCGAATCGACCACGTCAGCGGTACGACGAGCAACAACAGTGTTACCGGCGCGAGCGAGCGCAGACGCCCGGCGAGGGCACCGAGCGCAGGCACGAGCGGAAGCACATAGCGATCGAAGTGCGCGCTGAGCGTCAGCAGATCCGCAAAATAGACGACGACGAAAGACGCCAGGATCAGATCGGTACGAGTGCGCCGGACAAGCGCGATGACCAGCCCAACGCCGCAGACGATGAGCGCGGGACCGAGCCCGTCCCAGAGCCGTCCGACGAAGGCGACCGGCGCGATGTGATCGTGCTCGAACCCGAGCCAACCGTCCCGGGCCAGTCGCTGCACCCGAAACGCCTCGTGCCTCGCCTGGTGTGCGTGCACGATGACGAACGGGCTCGAAGCGAGAAAGGCCGCAACGACGAGGACGCCGGATACTGCGAGCCGGCGCCACTGCTTCCAAGCGGCGACGACCAGAGGGACGAGCAGGAAGACGCCGGGGTATTTGAAGCCGATCGCGAGGCCGATTGCGACGCCTGCGAGCTCGAGGCGGCCCGACACGAGTAGGGCGAGCGACGCTCCAACGCCCAGTGTCAATGGGACGTCCGTGACCGCGGCGTGCGAATACGCCACGTGGATCGTGCACACGCCGACCGCTGCCGCGGCGACCAGGCCCGCCGACGAGGTCCCGAACGCGCGGCGGCCGAGCCACCAGGCAGCGGCGATCGAGGCCGTCGCCAGCACGACTCCCACGATGCGCGCGGTCAGATACGACGGCTCGTTCTGCCATGCCTGGAAAGGAGCGTTCACGTACATCAGCAGCGTCGGATAGTCGAACCAGTGCGGGTCGCCGCCGCCGCCGTGCACGAGCTTCCAGGCACGCGGCACGATCGACTGTTCATCGGGATTGAGCAGGTTCCCGAACGGCAGGCCGTACTGGATGCCGACGAGCCGAAGCGCGGCCGCGCCGGCGAGGATGGCCGCGAGCGCCGTCTGGCGACCGCCCCAGCGGGTGTCCCCCCAGCGGTCGATCGCCTCGGCGGTCTTAGACCTGGGGTGGGACGTCACCGACGAGCTCGGCGACGTTTCGCGTTCCGACAATGACCGCATCGACTCCCGCCCGCTCGAGCTCGTCCAGTTGCTCCCGGCTCGACTCGCCCACGTCCGCGACGGCGAGCTTGCCGGCAGGGACGTCGGGCAGGAGCTCCAGGGCCTGGCTCAGCGCGTCGCTCTCCGCTTCGTCCCCGGCCGAGAGCAGGAAGATCTCGGGGTCGAGGCGTTCGAGCGCAAGCTCGAGCTGTTCCTCGCTTCGTACCTCGACGACACAGTCGAGTCCGAGCCCGACCGCCTCGGCGTGCTGGCGCACGAGCCACTCTCCGTCCTCACCCGCGTCGTCGACCGCCACGAGCCATGCGTGGGCGCCTGCTAGTGCCGCCTCCGTCGGTGATCCGGGCGGGCGCCACAGAATCGGCAACTCGGTGACCGCGCGCAGGTCACCGACGTCGCCACGAACGGAGAGAGCCTCGGCACCCTGTGCAGTGGCGGCGCGCGCCGCCTCGGGATCGCCGACGTCGACGATCACGGAGATCCCGTCCCCTTCCGAGATGGCCTGGCTGAAGCGGCGCTCCCTCACTGCGGGAAGTATCTACCGGCCGACCGGGTGCCAGATGGTCTTGAGCTCGAGGAACGACGCGATCTCCCATGGGCTCTGGGAGTCGGCAGCGCCACGTACGACCCGCTTCACGTTGTCGGCCGCGGCCCGCTCGAGCTCGGCCGAGGCGCCGTCCGCGCCCGTGATGTCGATGGCGTTGACGTCCATGTGCGAGGCGAGCCACGGAGCCAGCTCGACACGATGGCCGGTGAGAAGATTGACGACTCCGCCGGGGACGTCTGATGTGGCGAGCGCCTCGGCGAGCTCGATCGCAGCCAGCGGATGCGTTTCCGATGCGACCGCAACGACGGCATTTCCTCCGGTCATAGCCGGGACGACCCGCGACACGAGACCGAGCAGCGGCGGCTCGTCGGGCGCCAGGATCGCGACCACGCCGGTCGGCTCGGGCACCGTGAAGTTGAAGTAGGGGCCCGAAACAGGGTTCGACGACCCGAGCACCTGGGCGAGCTTGTCCGCCCACCCGGCATACCAGACGATCCGATCGACGGTCCGGGCGACCTCCTCTTCGCCGGTGCTGAGCTCTGCGAACTCGGAGCTGCGCGCTTCGATCATCTCGGCGAGGCGATAGAGAATCTGGCCGCGGTTGTAGGCGGTCATGCCCGCCCATGTGGGCAACGCGGCTCTGGCCGCGCGCACGGAGTCACGGACGTCCTTCCGAGAGGCGCGCGCGACGTTCTGCCCCTCGGCTTCGTAGGTACCGCCCGACTCCGAGCGCGGGAACGCGCCCCCGATGAAGAGCTTGTACGTCTTCTTGACCGGCAGGCGCGTCACACGCCGACCTGGGAGAGTCGGTGAGCGACCCAGAGCAGCAGAGCCGCGATCGAGCCGAAGACGATCAGGGCGAAGACGACCCAGCCGATCGCGGTGCGACGGCCCAACCGGCGGGGCTCCACCGTCGGCACGAAAAAGGGATCGTCTTCCTTCTCGGGGATCATCCGCCGGCCTCGGCGCTCTCGAACTGCAGGTACGGCTCCAACCCGTGGCGGCCGCCCTCCCTGCCGAAGCCGGACTCTTTGTAGCCGCCGAAAGGCGACGACGGATCGAAGCGGTTGAAGGTGTTCGCCCAGACGACGCCGGCACGCAGACGCTCCGCCATCCAGAGAATGCGCGAGCCCTTTTCGGTCCAGACGCCTGCGCTGAGGCCGTACGGCGTGTTGTTCGCCTTCTCGACGGCCTCGTCGGGCGTGCGGAACGTGAGAACGGACAGCACGGGCCCGAAGATCTCCTCCTGTGCGATGCGATAGCTCTGCGCGACGTTCGTGAAGACGGTCGGCGCAAACCAGTAGCCCTGCTCCGGCAGCCGGCACGGCGGCTGGTAGATTTCGGCGCCCTCCTGCTCCCCGGATTCGACGAGCTCACGAATCTTGTCGAGCTGTTGTTGCGAGTTGATCGCCCCGACGTCGGTGTTCTTGTCCAGCGGATCGCCAACGCGAAGCGTCGTCAGCCGGCGTTTGAGCTTCTCCACGACCGGCTCGTAGATCGACTCCTGGACGAGCAGGCGTGAGCCGGCGCAGCAGACGTGCCCCTGGTTGAAGTAGATGCCGTTGACGATCCCCTCGACGGCCTGGTCGAGAGCGGCGTCGTCGAAGATGATGTTCGCGGCCTTGCCGCCGAGCTCGAGCGTGAGCTTCTTTCCCGTTCCCGCGAGCTCGCGCTGGATCGCTTTGCCGACCTCGGTGGAACCGGTGAACGCGATCTTGTCGACGCCGTCCGATTTCACGAGCGCGGCGCCGGCGCGTCCGTCGCCGGTGACGATGTTCACGACACCGGGCGGGAGCTCGGCCTGACGGAGCACGTCGGCGAAGAGAAGCGCGGACAGCGGTGTCGTCTCCGCAGGCTTGAGGACGACCGTGTTGCCGGCCGCCAGCGCCGGCGCGATCTTCCAGGCGAGCATCAGCAGCGGGAAGTTCCACGGGATGATCTGGCCGGCCACGCCCACCGGCCGGGGCCGGCGGTTCGGGAACGCGTACTCGAGCTTGTCCGCCCAGCCCGCGTAATAGAAGAAATGCGCAGCCGCCAGCGGCAGGTCGACGTCGCGCGACTCCTTGATCGGTTTGCCGCCGTTGAGCGACTCGAGCACAGCGAATTCCCGCGAACGCTCTTGCAGGATCCGCGCGATCCGGAAGAGGTACTTGGCGCGCTCCGCGGCGGAGATGCCGGACCAACCGTTCTCGAATGCGTCGCGCGCCGCGGCGACCGCCGCCTCCACTTCCTCGGGAGTCGCCTGGGCGACCTCCGCGAGCGGCTCTTCGGTCGCGGGAGAGATCGTCGTGTAGGTCTCGCTCGGCTCGAGCCACGTCCCGCCCACGTAGTGGCCGTAGCGCTCTTCGAGCCTGACGACGTCCCGAGCTTCCGGCGCGGGTGCATACGCCCACTCCTTCGGAACCGGTGTGCGATCGCGCTTTCGCTCGAGGTCAGTCAACGGTGAAGTAGTCCGGACTCTGGTAGGCGCCGGTTTTTTCCTTCCGGAGCTGCATCAGAACGTCGTTCAGCAACGACGATGCACCCAGGCGGTAGAGGTCCGGCGTCAGCCAGTCGACGCCGAGTGTCTCGTGCAGCTGGACGAGGTATTGAACGGCCTGCTTGGCCTGGCGGATCCCGCCGGCAGGCTTCATCCCGATCATCCGGCCGGTTTCTTCGTACACGTCGCGGATTGCCTCGAGCATGCAGAGGGTCACCGGCAGCGTGGCTGCGCCCGGGAGCTTGCCCGTCGAGGTCTTGATGAAGTCTGCGCCGGCCGCCATCGCAAGGAGCGAGGCTCGCCGGACGTTGTCGTACGTCCCGAGCTCGGCCACCTCGAGGATCACCTTCAGGTGCGCTTCGCCGCACGCTTCCTTCACCTGCACGATCTCGTCGTAGACCTTGGCGTAACGTCCGGAGAGGAACGCGCCGCGGTCGATCACCATGTCGACCTCATCAGCGCCGTGCTCGACGACCCAGCGCACCTCCTCCAGCTTCGTCTCGATCGGCGACTGGCCGGAGGGAAACGCGGTCGCGACCGATGCGACCTTGACGTTCGTCCCCTCGACGCGGCCGACCGCGGACGGAACGAGGTTCGGATAGACGCAGATCGCCGCCACCGACGGGATGCCGGCGTCGCTCGGGTCGGGCCGAATCGCCTTCGACGCCAGCGCTGCCACCTTGCCAGGGGTGTCCTGGCCTTCGAGCGTCGTCAGATCCATCATTCGCACGGCCAGCTCGAGCGCGAAGACCTTGGCCTCGCGCTTGATCGACCGCTTCGCAAGAGACGCGGCCCGCTCTTCGAGTGCGACCGCGTCGACCGAGCCCACTCGGGGCAGCCTTGGCTCGAGCGGAAGCTCGAAACCGCGAGCGAGAACCGGCGCCTGCGCCACGCTTTGAGTGTAGCTCCCGTCATCCGGGCGAAAGCTGCGCTTTCGCCCGGGGATTGGGTACGGCGCTTCGCGCGGAACGTGCGCGGGCCGAGCCCGCGCACTCCTCTGGTGTGGGTGCTTGGCGCTTGTTCCTTCCGTGCGGGCACGGGCGCTGAAGCGTCCGCGCCCGCATCACTACGCCTCCGCCTAAGCCCGGCTCCGCCTGGTCTTAGTCTGCGGCCTTGCTGGTCCGGGTCGGACGCGCGTTGACCAGCAACACCGAGGGCCGGAGGTTAGACGAGGCGAAGCCGTCTAACCGCAGGTCGAACTCACGCGGGTGGTGACGCCGCAGGCGCCACCACCCAAAACCCACGCGAAAGCGCAGCTTTCGCGTGGGAAGCGGAGCGCTAGAGGCCGAGGCGCTGCAGCGTCGCCTCATCTCGGCGCCAGCGTGGCTTCACCTTCACACGCAGCTCCAGATAGACCGGATGGCCCACGAGCGCCTCGATCTCCGGGCGCGCCCGCCGGCCGATCTCGCGCACCATCGAGCCGCCCTTGCCGACGACGATCAGCTTCTGCGACTCCGTCTCGACGAGCAGGTCGGCCTCGATCACCTTCTCCCCGAGCTCCTGAACCTCGACGGTGATCGCGTGGGGCAGCTCGTCCTTCGTCAGGCGCAGGGCTTGCTCGCGCACGAGCTCGGCGATCTGGACCTCGACCGGCAGGTCGGTGCGCTGCTCTTGCGGGAAGTACAGCGGGCCCTCCGGGAGCAGCGCGACGAGCTCCTGGCGTAGCTCGTCGACACCGTCGCCGGTCTTCGCACTGACCGGATGCAGTGCATGGAAGTCGCCGAGCCTCGAGGCCGCCTCCATCTGTGTCGCGATGTGACCGCCTTTCAGCCGGTCGACCTTGTTGAGGACGATGATCACCGGAACGCCCAGCTCGAACACGCGCCGCGCGACGAAGCGATCGCCTGCACCGATCCGCTCGCGTGCGGAGAGGACGAGCAGGACGGCTTCCACCTCCTCGAACGACTTGTCCACCGTACGCTGCATGTGCTCGGTCAGCGGGTCGAGCGGCCGCTGGAAACCCGGCAGGTCGGCGAGCACGAGCTGATAGTCGTCACCGTTCGCAATCCCGAAGATCCTGCGCCGGGTCGTCTGGGGCTTGTCGGAGACGATCGCGACCTTGCCGCCCGCAAGTGCGTTCACGAGCGTCGACTTGCCGACGTTCGGCCGCCCTGCGACCGCGACGAAGCCGGACTTCAAGCGGGCAGATCCCAGGTTTCCGGCAACAGCTCCGCTGCCGAATAGGTGCGGAGCTCACCGGACGAGCCCGGGAACGTGACCTCGTCGATCCGAAACTCGTACAGCCACTGCCGGCAGCCGCCGCACGGGGAGGCCGTGATTCCGATCGCCTCGATGTCGCCGGGCTTGTAGCCCTCGCTGACCGCCTTGGCGAGCGCGGCCTTCTCTGCACAGATGCCGAGTGGATACGCGGCGTTCTCGACGTTCACTCCTTCGAACACCTTGCCGTCACGAGTACGGACCGCGGCGCCGACGAGGTAGTTGGAGTAGGGCGCGTACGCTCGTTGCGAGATCGCGACCGCACGCTCGTAGAGGTCCTTGCTCAAAGTAACTGGAAGATGGAGAGGGTCACGAGCGCGCCGAGCGCGCCGCCGTACGCGACCTCGAGGGCCGAGTGAACGCCGGATTCGACTCGAGTCTGGGCCACGAGCACTGCCATGACGAACGTCAGCGCGCTGACGACGAAGCGGTGGGAGTCGCCGACGATATAAGTGGCGGCCATCCAGCCCGCGAAGGCGAGTGCGGCGTGTCCCGACGGAACACCCCCGCGCAGCGGCGTTCCGCGACCGGTCCAGGCCTTGGTCGCGATGACGACGATCACCGTCAGGACGAGAGCTATGACCGTGATCTCCGCCGGGGCGTTGCGGAGCTTGTCGAGCACGCGCGCGGTCTTGTCGGCGGCCTTGCCCGCGAACACGAGGTAGCCGACGGCGACGGCATTCACGGATGCGATTAGGACCGCGCCGGCGGCGATGTCCTTCGCCAGCTTCGCCATCGGATCGAACGATGTCGTCGCCGCGTCGATCGCCCCTTCGATCGCGGTGTTGATCATCTCGGCCACCAGGACGAAGGCGATGGCGATCAGCAGGACGATCAGCTCGATCTTCGAGACGCCGACGGCGGCCGCAGCGACGATCACGGCCACGGCCGCGGCGAAGTGGAGCCTCATGTTGCGGTGCGTACGCAGGACGTGGATGACGCCCTCGATGGCGTAGTTGAAGCTCTCGAACACCGACAGACGCGTCCTCATGCGTGTGCCCGCTCCCGAGCTTCCATTTCCGACCCGTGGTCGTAGCCGACGAGATGCAAAACCGCGTGCACGAGCGGAGCGCGCCACGCCTCGCCGACCACCTCTGGGCAGAGCACGACGTCACCGAGCTGACGAGGCATTCCTGCGGGCAGCTCGTCGCGGCCGTCGATCGGAAACGCGAGCGCATCGGTCTCTTCGTCGATCCCCAGATGTACGCGCTTGAGGTCACGGATCTCGTCCGGACCCACGAGCTGGAGACCGAGCTCGCCGTCCCCGATCCCCTCCGCCTGCAAGACCTCGCGGATCAACTCCGCCGCGGCCCCTAAGTCGAGGTCCGTGCCGGAACGGTTCGCCACCTCGATCTCCACCATCACTACTTCCGCCGTGCCGTTCCCGTCTCCTCCGCGTGCAGCTTGTACGCCTCGACGATCCGCTGGACGAGCTTGTGCCGCACCACATCCTCGTGTCCGAACCGGACGAACGCGATGCCGTCGATCGACGCGAGGATGTCCTGCACTTGGATGAGGCCCGATGCCTGCTCGCGTGGGAGGTCCACCTGCGTCACGTCACCTGTGACGACCACCTTCGAGCCGAACCCGAGTCGCGTCAGAAACATCTGCATCTGCTCGGGGCTCGTGTTCTGGGCCTCGTCGAGGATGATGAAGGAGTCGTTCAGCGTTCGGCCACGCATGAACGCGAGCGGCGCGACCTCGATCGTTCCACGCTCCATATAGGTGTTCAGCCGTTCGGCATCCAGCATGTCGTAGAGCGCGTCGAAGAGCGGTCGAAGATACGGATCGACCTTCGCGAGCATGTCGCCCGGGAGAAAGCCGAGCCGCTCACCCGCCTCGACTGCCGGGCGCGTGAGGATGACCCGCGCGACCTGCCGGTCCTGCAGCGCAGCGACGGCGAGGGCCATCGCCAGGTAGGTCTTCCCGGTGCCGGCCGGACCGATCCCGAACGTGACCGTGCAGTTCCGGATCGCATCGACGTACTGCTTCTGCGTCACTGTCTTCGGCGTGATCTGCTTGCCGCGGTGGCGCCAGACCACGTCTCCGAAGACGTCCTGGACGTTCTCGGCCTGATCGATAGCGTTGAGAACCGCATCGACAGTGGCCGGGCCGATCTCCTGTCCTGTCTCCACCAGCTCGACCAGCTCGTCGACGACTGCGCGCGCCTCCGCGACGTGGATGTCGTCGCCCGAGATCGTGAGCCGGTTGCCGCGGAGGAGAATCGTGCACTCGAGCCGGTCGCGGAGAGCGTCGAGGACACCGTCGCCGATCGTCGCCAGCTCGGCGGCGACGTCGTTGGAGACGTCGAGGGTCTGTTTCACCTGCTGCACGCGCTCAGTGTAGGCGCGGCCTGCGGGCGTGCCGTTTAGGCGAGCTTCTCCTTGACCAGCTGGCTGACTACCGATCCGTCGGTTCGCCCGGACACTTGCGGCATGACGTCGGCCATGACGCGACCGAAGTCGCGCATGCTCGTGGCCCCGTTCTCGGCGATGGCGTCGTCGACGATCTCCTCCAGCTCCGCTTCCGAGAGCGGTTCGGGCATGAACTCCTGCAGCACCGAGAGCTCCTGCTCCTCGGCCGCAGCCTGCTCCTCGCGACCGCCGGTGCGGAACGCCTCCGCAGCCTCGATCCGCCGCTTGCGCTCGCGCTGGAGGACCTGAAGCTCCTCGTCGTCGGACAGCGGACGCTGCAGCTCCTTCTCTGCCGAGCGAAGGCTCGCGAGGATGAGCCGCAGGGCGTCGCGTCGGTCGGGGTCGCGCGCTAGCGTCGCCTGCTTGACCTCGTCCTCCATGCGGGCGATGAGGCTCATCGTCCGTTGTCCGGACGATGAGCCGTGGAAGGGGCGAAGGGGGAAACCGGGAGGTTTCCCCTCTCGTTCTCCTCGGCCCACGCGGCGATCTCAGCGGCGCGGGGGCCGAGGCGATCCCTGAAGAAGGGAGCTCGTGAGGGAAACATGGTTTCCCTCACGGGAGCGAGCCGAAGGCGAGCGACGCTCATTCCGGCAGTCCCTTGATGCGCCCGCCGAGGATGTGCCAGTGCAGGTGGAAGACCGTCTGGCCGGCGCCCTCGCCGACGTTCACGACGACGCGGTAGTCGTCGAGGCCCGCCTCGCGCGCGGTCTCGGCCACGAACTCCAACATCCGCTTCGCCTCGTCGGGCGGGAACTCGCCGATCTCGCGAAAGCTCGGGACGTGCCGCTCGGGCAGGACGAGCAGGTGAGTGTCGGCTCGCGGGTTGATGTCGCGGATAGCGACGAAGCCGTCCGCTTTCGCCACGTGGTCGCCCTCCTGGACGAGCCGGCAGAAGAGGCAGTCCTCAGGCAGCGAGAATCCCCTCCGCCGTGACACTGGCCCCGCGGACACGGACGAGCTCTCCGACCGGCGCCTCGACGAGCCAGGGCGAGTAATCGTCCCCGTAGCCGCGGCCGGGCCGATCAACGAGGACGACGTCATCTGCACCGATCTTCTCACGCCAGCGCGCGAGACACGCCGCTTCCGACGCTGCGCGAAGCCGGGCGCCCCGATTCTTCTTCACCTCAGGCGCGACCGTGTCGTCTCCGGCGGTGACCGTTCCCGGTCGTGGCGAGTACGGGAAGACGTGGATCTTCGTGATGCCGGCCGCCCCGACGACCGAGAGCGTGTTCCTGAACGCGCGCTCCGTCTCGGTCGGGAAACCGACGATCGCGTCGGTGGTGAGGTTGTAGTCGGCGAGCGGCTCGAGCCGGCGGAGGTACGTCGCGGCGCTGTAACGGCGCGCCATGTCGCGCAGCACCCCGTCGTCGCCCGACTGGAGCGGAACGTGAAGGTGCCGGCTGACGTTCGGTGTTTCACGCAGCGCCGACACGAGCTCGGCGTCGACATGGTTGATCTCGATCGACGAGAGGCGGAGCCGCTCGAGCCCCGGCACGGCGCCGACCTCGCGCACCAGTCGCGGCAGCGCATAACCGGCCGCGCGGTCTCGGTAGCACCCGAGGTTGATGCCCGTGAGGACGATCTCCTGGTGTCCGTGTGCGACGCGCCGCCGGACCTCGTCGAGCACTGCGACCGCCGACCGACTGCGCGACGCGCCGCGGACGAGCGGGATCACGCAGAAGTTGCAAGAGAAGCTGCAGCCGTCCTGGATCTTGACGAACGCGCGCACGCGGTCGAGACGGGCATCAGCCTGAACGCAGCCGATCGCACCCACGTCCCCGGCCACGAAGGCCGGCGTTTGCTCGCTCGGCCTGGAGACGACGGTTACGTTGGCCGGCAGACCCGAAAAGGCGTCGCCGGCGAGGTTCGCCGCGCAGCCCGTGACGTAGACGCGCGCGTGCGTGCGCGCCACGCGTGCAGCGGCCTGGCGCGATTTCCGGACTGCTTCGTGCGTGACGCAACACGTATTGACGACGGCAACATCGGCACCGGCTTCTGGGGTCTGCTCGAGGTGACCGTCCGCGAGCAGGCGCTCGCGGACTTCCTGCGCATCCGTGTGGGAGACCTTGCAGCCGAGAAAACGGACCGAGAACGTCGTCACGGGCACGGATGCTACTGGCGTAACAGCCCGGCTATCAGGTCAGTTCGTAATGATCCGCCGCCCAGCCTGCACGCGTGATGCGGCGCAGATGCCTGAAGCCGGGAAGCGACGCGTCGTCGGTCGGAAGATAGCCGGACGTCAAGAGCGTCCTGGAACGCAAACGGGGCGCGAGCGCCTCCACCGAAGGGCGTGTGATGTTCGCGAGGGCGACCTTCGCTGTGGGAGCCTCTTCGTCGAGCACGTTCGATCGGCGTGCATCGACCTGGACGTCGTTCGCGGCTGCGTTGGCAATCGTTGCCGTCACCGCGTTCTCGTCGGCGTCGAGCGCGGTCACGGGCGCAAAGCCGAGCTTCGCAGCGACGATCGACAAGACGCCGGAGCCGCACCCGAAGTCGACGACGCTCGCCGGTTCGAGCTCCAGCATCAACTCGACGCACAGTTGCGTCGTCGGATGAGCGCCCGTACCGAAGGCACGACCCGGATCGATCACGACCGCAGTGGCATCGGCAGGCGGATCGTCCCAGGACGGGCCGATCCAGAGCGGTCCGACCCGAACGGCCTGGTGAAACGCTTTCCAACGATCGCGCCAATCGGCGGCGATGTCCTGCCCCCGGACGCCTCCGAAGACGTGCCAAAGACGTTCCTCGCCGCTCGCATCGGTGTAAGCGACGAGCTCGATCCCGTCGGCCGTTTCCACTTCTTCGAAGCCCTGTGGGAAGAGCTCGAGCATCTGGGCGCGCGCTTCCTCTCCTCGCTCGGCGGGCACGGCAACCGAGACCCGCCGAATCGCGTTCAGCGGAACGCGCTCTTCAGCTTGTCGAAGAACCCCTCGCCGCCCTCGTAGGTCGCATCGGTCGACAAGCCGTCGAACTCTTCGAGCAGCCGGCGCTGCTCCTCCGTCAGTTGCCGGGGTACCGCGACCCGGACGAGCACGCGCTGATTGCCGCGCCCGAAACCTTGCAGAACCGGCAAACCGCGCCCACGCAGCACGCGCACGTCACCGGGCTGGGTCCCGGGCCCGAACGTCAGCTCCGCGTCGCCTTCGAGCGTCGGCACGAGGATCGTGGCGCCGAGCGCGGCCTGGGTGAACGTCAAGTCGACCGTGGAGTAGACGTCGTTGCCCTCGCGCACGAACCGGTCGTCGTGACGCACGTGCACCTCGATGTACGCGTCGCCCGCGCGGCCACCCGGCGTTCCTGAATGGCCTTCGCCGCTCAACCTGATTCGCTGCCCGTCGTGGATTCCCGGCGGTATCTCGACCTCGAGGGTGCGCTCTTCGATCACGCGGCCCGCGCCGTGGCACTCCTCACACGGATGCTCGATGAGCTGCCCCGAGCCCGAGCAGGTGGGACACGTTCCGGCGCGCACGAACTCCCCGAAGACACTGCGCGAGACCTGGCGCACACGGCCGCTGCCTCCGCAGGTCGGACACGGACGAATCTCGGTGTCGGGCTCTGCACCGTTGCCTCCGCAACGCTTGCACGGAACGGCGACGCCGAAGGGCACCTCGCGCTTCGTCCCGGTCGCCACCTCCGTGAGGTCGATCTCGACCCGCGCGGCAACGTCGGCGCCGCGGCCGCGCCCGCCGCTCCTCCCTCCCCCACCGAACAGGTCGTCGCCGAAAAAGGCGGAGAACAGATCCGAGAGGCTGCCCAGGTCGAACGCGGTCGGCTGGAAGCCGCCGCTGCGCAGCCCCGCGTGGCCGAAGCGGTCGTAGAGCTCGCGCCGCTCCGAGTTGGAGAGGACCTCGTAGGCCTCGACGACTTCGCGAAACCGGTGGTCGGCATCCGCCTCTTTGGACACGTCCGGATGCAGCTCACGCACGAGGCGTCGAAATGCGCGCTTGATCTCGTCGGCGCTCGCCGTGCGCGACACGCCGAGAAGCTCGTAGTAGTCGCGCTCAGTCGTGGCCATGGACCCGCCCAAGCGTAGCGGCGGCCTCAGTTGTCTTCGTAGACCTCCTCGACGAAGCGCGACAGCTCCTGCGCCGCGCCTCGAACTGAGCGGATGGCTTTCTCGTAGTCCATCCGCGCGGGTCCGAGCAGCCCGACGGCGCCGAGCGCGCGGTTGGTGAGCCCATACGTCGCCCCGACGAGGGCCGCGTCCTGGAAAGCGGGATGCTCGAGGTCGCCGCCCATCCGGACGAACGCGCGACGCGGGTCGAGCGCCTCGCCGAGGATCTCGAGCAGCGCGGCGCGGCGCTCCAGCGTCACGAGCACATGCCTGTAGATGCCGAGATCGTCTTCGTGTGCCGAGTCGAGCAGGTCTGCCGCGCCGCCGACGTAGAGCCGCTGCTCGGCCTGGAGCAGATCGGTGAAAGCAGGCCGCAGGGCAGCGAGAAAATGTCGTTCGGCTCCGGTGAGGCTCGGGTCCTCGAGCTCGCGGCGTAGCCGGCTCGTTCCGAGCTGCAGCCCCGCCACTCGCTCGTTCAGGTACTCCCCCGCCCACTTGGCGAGCCCTGGATCGACCGCATGGTCGAACGTCACCACCCGCTTGGCGACCCCACCGGTCGAAGTGATGACGACCGCCATCACGGTACGCGGATTGAGGAGCAGGACTTCGACGTGCCGCACCGTCGTCGTCTCGAGCGGCGGGGCGGAAACCAACGCGAGCTGACTAGTTACACGCGAGAGCATCTCCGTCGTCGCCTCGAGGGCCGAGTCGATCTCACGGCGCAACTCGGAGAGGTCGAGTGGGAACGCTCCGGGGCGCTGATCCTGCCGCGCCAGCAGCTCATCGGCGTGGAGCCGGTAGCCCTGTTCGGTCGGAACCCGCCCGGCCGAGGTGTGCGGGTGCGTGAGCAGGCCTCGCGTCTCCAGTTCCGAGAGCTCGTTCCGCACGGTCGACGGCGAGACCTTCAGCCTGCCGCGCTCGACGAGGTGTCTCGACCCGACCGGCTGGCCGGTGGCGACGTACTCCTCGATCACGAGCGCCAGCAGCTCGCGCTGCCGTGCCGTCAGGGTTGCCGCAGGATCAGAGGCCATTTGCAGGAATTTTAGCTGGCGCCCTACGCGAGTAGGTCCGCGGTCACGCCACCGCCGAGGAATCGGCCGCGTGGAGTGAGGGCCAACGTCCGCCTGTCGGCGTCGCTTTGCACGAGCCCGAGGAGCTCGAGACGCGAAACTGCGCGTTCGTCGACGACCGCCGCGAGCTCGCCCAGCACGAGGGGCTCGTCCAGCCGGAGACCGAGCATCACACGTTCTCGCCGGCGCACGTCGAGGGAGAGCGGCTCGACTTCACGCTCTGGCGCCGTTTCACGGCCGAGTGCCTCCAGGTAGTGCGCGAGGCGAGGCGTGTTCCGCCAGCGGCGTCCAGCGAACGTCGAGACGGCGCCGACACCCAGCGCCAGGTAGTCACGGCCCAACCAGTAGGCGAGGTTGTGCCGCGAGCGAAGATCACGCTCGGACGTGCGGCAGAAGTTCGCGGTCTCGTACCAGCGATAGCCGGCGGCCGTCAACCGCTCGACCACCAGCTCGAAGTAGGACTCCATCGCGTCGGCCTGGCGCTCGAGCTCGTCCCCATGGGCATGGGTGAAGCGCGTCCCCGGCTTCGCCTCGAGCTCGTAACACGAAAGGTGCTCGGGCCCCAGCTCGAGTGCATCGGCGAGGTCGGCGTCGAGATCGGAGGCGGTCTGGCCCGGAATCCCGTAGATGAGGTCGAAGGAGATGTTGTCAAATCCGGCATCACGAAGATGGTAGAAGGCGCGCCGGACGATGTCCGGCTGGACAACGCGTTCGAGCACGTCGAGCAAGTGCGGCCGGAAGCTCTGCACGCCGAGGGAGACTCGATTGACACCCTGCGAGCGCAACATGCGGGCGAGCTCCTGCGTCACCGTTTCGGGGTTCGCCTCGACCGTGATCTCGGCCGCAGGCGGCAGCGACCCCAACAGGCGCTCAAGCTCGGCGTGCTCCGTGAACGTGGGCGTTCCCCCGCCGAGAAACACGGTCTCCAGCTCGGGAGCGAGGACGTTGCGCTCCAGCTCGAGCTCGGTGAGCAGCGCGTCGACGTAGCGAGCGTGCTGCGAGTGGCGTCCGACCACCGTCACGAAGTCGCAGTAACCGCAGCGGTGTGCGCAAAACGGAAGGTGCACGTAGAGATGGCGCGCGCCGGAGCTCATGATTTCTTCTGCGCGTCCAGGTTGAGCACCGCGAGGAACGCCTCCTGCGGCACCTCCACCATTCCGACCTGCTTCATCCGCTTCTTACCCGCCTTCTGCCGCTCGAGCAGCTTGCGCTTGCGGGTGATGTCGCCCCCGTAGCACTTCGCGAGCACGTCCTTGCGTCTGGCCTTCACGGTCTCACGCGCAATCACGCGGGCACCGATCGCCGCCTGGATCGCAACGTCGAAGTGCTGGCGCGGAATCTCCTCGCGCAGCCGCTCGACGAGGGCGCGCCCGCGGTCGTACGCCGAGTCGCGGTGGATGATCAGCGAGAGCGCGTCGACCGGCTCTCCGCCAACGAGCACGTCGACGCGCACGAGCTTGCCCGGCCGGAACCCGATGATGTCGTAGTCGAAGCTCGCGTAGCCCTTGCTCCGCGACTTCAGCTGATCGTAGTAGTCGAGCACGATCTCTGCGAGCGGCAGCTCGTAGGTCAGATGCACGCGCTGCTCGGAGAGGTACTCCAGGTGGTCGAAGCGGCCGCGGCGATCGTTGTTCAGCTCCATCACGGCCCCGACGTGCTCCTTTGGAACGATGATCGAGGCCTTGATGTACGGCTCCTCGACCTCTTCGACCTCGTTCGGCATGTCGGAGGGAGAGTGCACCTCGATCCAATCGCCGTTCGGCGGCTTCACGCGATAGGCGACGTTCGGAGCGGTGACGAGCAGGTCGAGATCGAACTCGCGCTCGAGGCGCTCGCGCACGATCTCCATGTGCAGGAGTCCGAGGAAGCCGCAGCGGAACCCGAAGCCGAGGGCCTGCGACGTCTCCGGCTCGTAGAAGAGCGCCCCGTCGTTGAGCTTCAGCTTCTCCAGGGCATCGCGCAGCTCCGGATAGTCGTCCGAGTCCGTCGGGAAGAGCCCCGCGAACACCATCGGCTTGACGTCCTTGTATCCCGGCAGTGGCTCCGACGCCGGTCGTCTCTCCGAAGTGAGCGTGTCGCCCACGCGCAAGCGCGAGACGTCCTTGAGGCCGGTGATCACGTACCCCACCTCTCCCGCCTCGAGCACCCCCGACTCGCGAAGGTTCGGCGCGAAGAAGCCGAGCTCTTCGGCCTCGAACCGGGTGCCGAGGGCCATCGCGCTCAGCGGCTCGCGGGTGGAGAAGCGACCGTCGACCATGCGCACGAACGCGACCACCCCCCGGTACTGGTCGTACGACGAATCGAAGATCAGCGCACGTGCCGAGGCGTCCGGATCTCCCGCAGGGGCCGGCACCCGCTCGACGATCGCGTCCAGGACGTCCGCGACGCCCTCGCCGGTCTTCGCGGAGATGCGCAGGACGTGTGACGGGTCGTCGCCGATCAGGTCGGCGATCTCGACAGCGGCAGCGTCGGGATCTGCCTGCGGCAGGTCGATCTTGTTGACGACCGGGACGATCTCGAGGTTGTTCTCGATCGCGAGATAGGCGTTCGCCAGGGTCTGCGCCTGTGTCCCCTGCGCAGCGTCGACGACGAGCAGGGCGCCTTCGCAGGCCTGGAGCGAGCGCGACACTTCATAGGTGAAGTCAACGTGGCCGGGCGTGTCGATGAGGTTGAGCTGGTGCCCCTTCCACTCCACACGCACCGCCTGGGCCTTGATCGTGATCCCCCGCTCGCGCTCCAGATCCATCGAGTCGAGCACCTGCTCGCGCATGTCGCGGCTCGCGACGGCGTGCGTGAGCTCGAGGATCCGATCGGCCAGCGTCGACTTCCCATGGTCGATGTGGGCGATGATCGAGAAGTTGCGAATGCGGTCTTGGGTCATGTCAGGCGGGCTCTGAAGCGGCTCAGCAACGCTAGCAACGCTCGGAGCTCGCGAACCCTGAGCGCACGGCACGCGAGCAGGTACGCACACGTGCCGACGGCGAGTGCCACCACGACGGACCCGAGTTGCCCGGCGAACGAACGCCCCAAAGCCTGATCGAGTCCGTACCACGTCCCGTACGCGACCCCCGCCAGGACGGCCGAGGCAACCACGATGCGCAGGACCGAATCTCCGATCTCGCCGAAGTTCATCCGGCCCAGCCGGCGTCGCATCAGGAGGAGCAGCACAGCGCTGCCGACGAAGTTGACGACCGACGTCGCCAGGGGAAGCCCCCACGTGCCGAAGCTGTAGAAGGCCGCGTCCAGCGCGGCGTTGAGACCGAGGTTGGCAAGAGCGATCGCGGTCGGGACCCAGTTCGACTGGAGACTGAAGAAGCCCCGGGTGAGCAACAGCATCATCCCGTTGAAGAAGAGACCGGCTGAGAACGCGGCCAGAGCTCCGGCGACCACGGGCGTCTGCCCCGGTTGGAAGGCGCCGCGCTGGTACACCAACCGCGTGATCGGCTCCGCGAGCAGTGCGCTCACCACACTCGCCGGAATCAGGAGGAACGCGATCTGCCGGAGCCCGAGCGCAAGGGTGTTGCGAAACCCGGCCTGGTCGCCGCGGGCCGAGAGCCTGGCGAGCGACGGGAAGAGCACCGTGGTGATCGCAACGGAGAAGATCCCCTGTGGGAGCATGTAGAGGCGAAACGCCCTGTCGATCGCGGTCGGAGCGAGCTTGGGGTCGATCAGCCTCGACGCGAAGATGGAATCGACGACCGCGTTGAAGTTGATCAGGCCGAGCCCGAGCGTGACCGGCAGCATCAGCTTCAAAACGCGGAAGACGGCCGGGTCGCGCCAGTCGATGAGCACGCGCAGGTGCCCATCGAGGCCCCGCAGCCAGGGCATCGGCAAGAGCACCTGGATCACCGTGCCGACCACGATCGAGACCGCGTAGACGTAGAGCTTTGCGTCGATCGTGTGGGCTCGAGGGACCCCGATCACGAGCCCGACGATGATCGCGACGTTCCAGAAAACCGGGCTGAGCGCGGGGACCGAAAAGCGCTCGTAGCTGTTGAGGATCCCGACGACGATGCCGGAGACGCCCAGCAGCGTGACGATCGGAAAGAGCACACGTGAGAGCCCGATCGCGAGCTGCCTGTCGCCGCCCGGATCGCCGAACAGGCCGATGATCCACGGGGCGACGACGATGAAGAGCGCCGTCAGCGCCGACAGGATCAGCAGCACGAGCCAGAAGAGGCTCGACGCGACCCGCCAGGCGCGCCGCCGGTCCCCTTTCTCCAGCAGCTCGGTGAACACGGGGACGAAGGCGGATTGCAGAGCCGCGTCCGCGACCAGGGCACGGACGAGGTTCGGCACCTGGAACGCGACCGTGAAGGCGTTGATCTTCCCCGCCGCGCCGAAGTAGTAGGACGCGACCACCTCGCGGACGAGCCCGAGAATCCGCGAGAGGCCGGTGGCGAGCGAGAAGATCGCCGTCGACCTTGCGAGCCGGCGGCCGGAGTGCTCGTCCACGCGGCGAGTATAGGTAGGGCGGTGAACGGCGCAGTGCGGCGGCCTAGAGCCCTTTGGTACCATCCCGCGCGCCCGCAGATTGCGGGCCTTTTAACGCGATGCCCAACATCCAGCAACAGAAGAAGCGCGTCCGCACCGCCGCCAAGCAGCGGCTGGAGAACCTGCGCTACCAGTCGACCGCGAAGACACTGGCGAAGCGGCTCGCCGCGGCCGTGCAGGACGGCGACAAGGAGCGGATCGCGGCGGAGCACCGCGAGCTCGTGCGCTGGCTCGACCGGGCGGCGGCCCGGGGAGCGCTGCACCGCAACACCGCGGCGCGTCGCAAGGCGCAGGCCGCACGCCTCGTTTCGTCGGGCTCGCGCTAGCCGGCGGCGGCCACGGCCTCGCGGGGCCGCGTGACGTCGATCAGCGCGCGCTCGAGCTCGAGATCGACCGCGAGACGCGATCCACCCTTGACGGCGTGATCGAGCGCGGCCAGGCGGACGACTGCCTCGCGAAGCTCGTCCGGACCGTAGTTCCGGGCCTGCGCGTAGAGCTTCTCGACATAGAACGGATGCCGCTTCAACCTGGCCGCCGCCTCTCGGGCGCTCAACCCTTCCTCGGCCAGCAGCTGGCAGTCGCGAACACGCCCGACGTGCGCGACGAGGAGGCCGATCAACGACGGCACGGTCCGAGACACGGGGTCCCCTGAGCGTTCGAGCAAGGTCTGACACGCCGACAGCGCTCCGGCGAGGTCGCGCCGTCCCCAAGCGTCGGTGAGGTCGTAGCCCGGCACCTCCGCGCAACCCGCGGCGAGCTCCTGGACCTCGCGCACACCGACTTCGTCGCCTCCCGACCACGTGGAGAGCTTGTCCACTTCGGATGCGAGCTCCTCGGGATCCTCACCCACGATCTCGACGAGCAGGCGAACCGCTTCCGCATCGACAGGCACGCTGCGTTCGGCGAACTGCTTCGTCACCCACTCGGGCACACGGCGCTTCGGGACGTCGTAGACGAGCACGTCGCCCGCCTTTGCGCACGCCTTTGCGAGGGGGGAGTCCTTCTTGAGCTCCCCGGAGACGAGCGCGAGCACGGTGTCGGGAGCAGGGCTGGTCAGGTACGCGCTGAGGGCCTTCACGTCAGCAGCCTTCCAACGCTCGACCTCCTCGACGACCACGAGCCGCCGGCCGCCTCCCAGGAGTCCCATCGCGTTGCAGGCTGCGACCGCATCCTCCCCGGCGGATTCGTTCGCGGACAGAAGCTCGACGCCGTCTTCGCCGATCCGGTCACGCAGCCGGCGGAGTGCGCGCTGGATCTTCGGGCGGTCGCCGCCGGTGATCAGATACACGGGCTTCAGCTCTGTCGCCATCGCGGAGGACAAGCATAGGCGGCGGCAAGGAGGGCGCCGGCGAGGAGTACGAGAAGGACGCGCGTCGACGTGACCTGAGCGATCGGCAGGCCGCCCACGAGCCGGGCAACCGCGACGAGGTAGGCGGCACACCATCCGTTCAACCAGGCGAGTGCGGCCGCCGCGCTCGCCGAAAGCGGGGCGACCGCGGCTGCGGCAAGTGCAAGCCCGAGCAACGGCGCGACCGCCGGTGCGGCAAGAGCGTTCGCCGGGACGGTCAGGAGCTGGACCGAGTGGAACTGCAGCCACGCGATCGGCGCCGTCGCGAGACCGCACGCTGCGGAGATCGCGACGACGAGGCGAAGCGACCGCCCGAGCGGATACCCCTCGAGGAAACGCTGGAAGCGCGGGACGAGCACGAAGATCGCAAGCACCGCGGCGAAGGAGAACTGAAAGCCGGCGTCGAGCAGCGTGTACGGGTTCCACGCGAGCAGCACGATCGCGCCGACGAGCAGCAGGTGCCAGCGCTCCGCGGCGCGGGCGGTGAGCCACGCCAGCGCACCGAGCGCACCTGCGATGCCTGCGCGGATCACCGAGGGTTGGGCACCGACCGCGAGCACGTAACAGCAGATCGCCGCCAGCGCGGCCAACTGACCCAGGAGACGCGGCAGGCCGAGCAGCCACACCAGCAGTAACACGCTCCCCGCGACGAGGGCGACGTTCTGCCCCGACACGGCGAGCAGGTGATAGAGCCCGGCGGCGCGAAACCGCCGGCGCAAGTCCTCAGACAGCCCGCTGTCCTCGCCGAGGACGACGCCTTCGAGCACGGCCGCGCGATACCCGGTCAGCCCGCGGGCGACGGAACGCTGCAGCTGTCGTCTCAAGGCGTCAGCGACACCGCCGAGCCCACCGCGCCGCCCGACGATCCGCCAGCGGTCGACGAGCAGCACGACATGGACTCCGTGACGCCGGAGCCACGTCCGCTCGTCGAAACCGTTCTTCGGTCCGCGCGGGCCGTCACCCGCACGAGTGCGTCCAGGATGGCGCCCTGCGGGGGTGCTCGTCCCGACGGCAGCTTCAGCTGGACCGGCTCGCACAGTCCTCGCCCGGCGAACTGCGTCACGACGGCCGGCGCGCGAACGTCGTAGGTTCCGCGCCGCGCCGGCCCGGTGACCGTCACGAGCACATGACCTGCGGTTCCGAGCCGGGAGACCAACGGGCTGCGATCGAGCGCGTCGAGACGCGCGCTACCCCACCACAAGCCCGCGAGCGCGAGCGCGGTCGCCGTCAGAACGACCCGGCGTGGGCCGGCCGCCACCGTTGCGGCACTGCCGAGCACTGCCGCAACGAGAAGTGCAACCACGCCCTCTACACGCATCACGTTCGCGAGCGCGAGTCCCGCGCACAGAGAGCCGGCGAGCAATTGCGGAGTGAGCCGAAGAGCGACGTCGCTCATTAGGCGAGCGACGTTCACGGCGCCACCAGGCCGCGGAGCGTCTCCAACCGGGCCGGCCCGATGCCCGGAATCGCATCGAGCTCGTCCACCGAACCGAAGGCGCCGTGCTGCTGCCGGTAATCGAGAATCTTCTGGGCGGTGACCGGCCCGACTCCAGGCAGCGCATCGAGCTGCTCGATCGTCGCACTGTTCAGATGCACCGGGCCGGCAGCCGCACCTCCACCAGGCGTGGCGACGACGCCACCCAGCCCCCGCCGCGGGACGACGATCTGCTCGCCGTCGGCGATGCGTGCGGCGAGATTCAGCAACTCGATCTGCGCCTTCGGGGTCGGCCCGCCCGCGCGTCCTGACCGCGTCGGCGACGCGAGAGCCGTCCTTCAGCCGGTAGAGCCCGGGCCGCCGGACGGCGCCGACCACGTTGACGAACACGTTCGCCGCAGAACGGTCAGCTGCCCGTGCGGCGACGCGAACGGGCGGCGGCACGCCAGGACGCGCAGGCCGCAACAACAGCTTGCCGGCAACGACGAGCACCAGCAGCGCCACCACACCCGCGACGAGCGCACGCCGCCGGTCGAGCGGGAAGTCGGGCATGTCGCCAATCGTGGCGACACGACCGTCACGCGTCCGTGACGACCCCGCCCCGAGAGTGTGTCGCTTTACCTAGCCGACGACGAGGTTCACGAGCCTGCGCGGCACGACGATCGTCTGCCGGATCTCCGCGCCATTCAGCTGCGCCTGTACCTTCGGCGACTCCTTCGCTCGCGCGACGAGCTCCTCCTCGGGCAGGTCGGAGGGAACCTGGATGCGGTCGCGGACCTTTCCGTTCACCTGCACGACCAGCTCGAAGGTGTCCTCTTCGAGGAGAGCAGGATCGGCCACCGGCCACGTGTGCTCCCACAGGCGCTCGTGTCCCAGACGCTCCCACAACTCCTCCGCGACGTGCGGCGCATACGGCTGGAGCAGTGACACCGCCGTTTCGGCGGCGAACCGAGCGGCAGGATCGCCCGGGGCCTTGACCAGCTCGTTGACGAGCTCCATCACCGACGAGATCGGCGTGTTGAACTGCTGCCGCCGCCCGAGATCGTCGGTTGCACGCGCAATGGTGCGATGCGCCTTTCGCGCCAGCGCCCCTTCGCCCGCGGCGCCGCCGGCCGGGGAGTCGGCGACTTCGCCGACCGCGCGCCAGAGCCGGCGGAGGAACCGCTGCATGCCCTCGACACCGGACGGGGTCCACTCCATGTCCTGATCCGCAGGGCCGATGAACAGGATCGACAGACGCGTCGCATCGGCGCCGTACCGCTCGACGAGCTCGTCTGGTGTGGCGGCGCCTCCCACCCGCTTCGAGATCTTCGCGCCGCCCTGCGTGACGAAGCCGTTGCCGAAGAAGCGCTTGAACGGCTCGCGGTAACTGCTCAGATCCAGCTCGTTCAGCACCTTCATGAAGTAGCGGGCATAGATCAGGTGCACCGTCGAGTGGTCGACGCCGCCGGTGTAGTGGTCGACGGGCATCCAGTAGTCGGTGATCTCGCGGTCGTACGGAGCGTCGTCGTTGTGTGGGTCGCAGTAGCGCAGGAAGTACCACGACGAATCGACGAAGGTGTCCATCGTCTCGACCTCGCGCCGCCCCTCCTTGCCGCACCGCGGGCATGGCACCCGGACCCAGCCCTCGGCCTGCGCGAGCGGCGCCACGCCCCTGGGCGTGTAGTCCTCGACCTCGGGCAGCAGCACCGGGAGCTCTTCGTCCGGGACCGGAACGATGCCGCAGTCACCGCAGTAGACGACCGGGATCGGGCAGCCCCAGTAACGCTGGCGCGAGAAGCCCCAGTCGCGGAGCCGGTAGCTCACCGCAGGACGCCCACGGCCGCGTGTCCCTAGCCACACGACGATCGCCGTGGCCGCCTCCTCGTGCGGCAGACCGGAAAACTGCACCGAGTCGACGAGCTTGCCCTCGTCGTCGATGACGACGTCGATCGCCAGGTCGAAGCGCTCTGCGAACTCCCGGTCGCGGTCGTCGTGCGCCGGCACGGCCATGATCGCGCCGGTGCCGTAGTCCATCAGGACGTAGTCGGCGACCCAGATCGGAATGCGCGCGTCGTTGACGGGGTTCGTGGCGAAGAAGCCGGTGAAGACTCCCGTCTTGGTGCCGGCGGCTCGCTCTTCAGCGGGTCTGGCGCCCGCCTTGCGAACGTAGTCCTGGATCTCCTCACCGTTCGGGGCCTTCTCCACCAGGGTGTCCACGAGCGGATGCTCCGGCGCGAGTACGAAGAAGGTCGATCCGAACAGCGTGTCGGGCCGAGTCGTGAACACCGGGATGTCGATATCGAGCTCCTCGACCCGGAAGAGGATCTCCGCGCCTTCCGACCGGCCGATCCAGTTGCGCTGCATCGCCAGCACGCGCTCCGGCCACTCCAGATCCTTCATCTCGTCCAGCAGGTGGTCGGCGTACGCGGTGATGCGGAAGAACCACTGCTCGAGCTTGCGTGCTTCGACCTCGCAGCCACAACGTTCGCAGCGGCCGTTCTTGACCTGTTCGTTCGCAAGCACCGTCTGGTCGTTCGGGCACCAATTGACGATCGCGGCCTTCCGGTAGGCATGCCCCGCTTCGAGGAACTTCAGGAAGAGCCACTGGGTCCAGCGGTAGTACTCGGGCTCGTGGGTCGAGAACTCGCGCGACCAGTCGATCGCCCAGCCCAGTCTCTTCATCGTCCGCCTGATCGCTTCGATGTTGCGCTCGACGATCGCCCGGGGATGTTCGCCCTCCTTGATCGCCGCGTTCTCCGCCGGCAACCCGAAGGAGTCGTAGCCCATCGGGCGCAGCACCTCGGCGCCCATGCGGCGGTAGAAGTGGGCGAGGACGTCCCCGAGCGTGTAGACGAGAACGTGACCGATGTGCAACGAGCCAGACGGGTACGGCAGCATCTCCAGGACATAGGACTTCCGCTCGTTGCGCGGCGCCCCGGGCTCGTGGTTCGGCACCTCGAACGCGCGGCTCTCCTCCCAGATCCGCTGCCACTTGGCCTCGATTGTCTGCGCGTCGTAGCTGTCCATGACCGTCCTCTAAAGACGAAAAAGCCTCTCGAGTGAGAGGCCCTGGGGAGCTGGCGCGGCCTTCGCCACGGTGGCTCCCTTCCCTACAGAAGCAGCTCCTTCATTGGTCTGACTCTAGCAACGATAAATTGGCGGCATGAGCGATTACACACATCTCAATCTCAAGGATGCCGACGATCAGGCGCCGAACTTCGGCCTCTCTCCGGACCTCGAGTTCAGGATGGCTCGCGTCCCGTTGGGGCTCGAGCACTCCGGGCTCAGCTACTGCCGGGTCGCGCCGGGCTTTGCCCTTCCGTTTGGCCACAAGCACAAGAACCAGGAGGAGGTCTACGTCCTCGTCAGTGGGGCTGCGCGCATGAAGATCGAGGACGAGGTCAGGGACCTCGAGCGGTGGGATGCAGTTCGCGTCCACAAGGACACGATGAGGTCGATGGAGGCCGGCGACGAAGGCGCGGAGTTCCTGATCGTGGGAGCGCCCAACACCGGCCCCGGCGACGCCGAGATGGTCCAGGGCTGGTGGAGCAAGTAACGCGCCGAACCAACTGATCGACCTCTTTCCCGACACGGCGACCGTCGAGGGGGGCCAGCTCGCCGTGGGCGGAGTCCGTGCGTCGGCGCTCGCGGAGGAATACGGCACGCCGCTCGTCGTCTACTGCAGGTACACGGTCCTCGCGCGTGCGCGTGCGTACACGCGCGTGGACCCCGATGCGCTCGTCGTGTACGGGACGAAGGCCTTTCCGAACGTCGCGCTGTTGCGACTGCTCGCCGGCGAAGGCCTCGGCGCCGATGTCTCGACGCGCGGCGAGCTCGAGTTCGCGCTGCGCGCCGGCGTGCCCGGCGACCGACTCGTCTTCCACGGCAACAACAAGTCTGACGAGGAGCTCGGCGCCGCAGCGGAAGCCGGCGCGCTGGTCGTCCTCGATTCGCTCGACGAAGCAGCCCGTGCCCGGGCCGCCGGCGTCGAAACCGTTCTGATCCGGGTGACGCCTGGCATCGAGGCCGAGACCCATCGCGCAATCCAGACGGCGCACGCGGAATCGAAGTTCGGGCTCGTCGCCGACGACGCTGTCGTCGCAGTGCGCGATGCGCGGGCTGCGGGGCTGGACGTTGCCGGTCTGCACGTTCACATCGGCTCACAGCTCACCCGCAGCGCCGAGAGCCTGCTTGCAGTGGAGCGACTCGTCGACGTTGCGCTGCGCTGCCGCGCAGAGCTCGACTGGGCGCCACGCGCCCTGGACCTCGGCGGCGGGCTCGCGGTCCGGCACTCGTTGGCGGAAACGGTGCCGGAGCCGGAGCAGTTCGCACGGGAGCTGCTCGTCCACCTGCGGGAACGCTGGACGGAGCCGGCGCGGGTGTTCTTCGAGCCGGGCCGGTCGCTCGTCGGTTCGGCCGGATTCACGCTCTACCGAGTCGGCGTCGTCAAGCGGACGGGCGGTGTGGCCTATGCAGCCATTGACGGAGGCATGTCGGACAACCCGCGTCCGCAGCTCTACGGGTCGCACTACGAAGCGCTGCTGGCGAACCGCGCTGACGAGCCCGTCGCCGGGACCTACCGCATCGCCGGCAAGCACTGCGAGTCCGGAGACGTGCTCATCGACAGCGTCGAGCTGCCGGAGCCCCGACGCGACGACCTGCTCGCGGTTCCGGCGACAGGCGCGTACACCCTCGCGATGGCGTCGAACTACAACGGAGTGCCTCGACCCGCCGCGGTGCTCGTGGCCGACGGGCACGCCGAGTTGATCCGCAGGCGCGAATCGCTCGACGATCTACTCGCCTTCGAAAGCTAGGGACCTTCGGACTAGGCGGCGAACCCAGGCCGCACGAGCCGGGGCGGCGCGACGAGACGCGCCTCCTTCACCGGCGGGTTCCATGGTTCCGCCAGGGGGGCCGCCCCGAACGACGCCAGCCGCCGCTCCTCGGGTGCGTCACCGTACAGCGTCGTCCGCTGTCGCGGGCTGCGGCCGACCGAACGGATCAGCTCTTCCATCGATTCCGGCGGGAACTCCTGCCCGTGCTCGGCCCCGGCCGACCGCGAGATCGATTCGTTCATCAACGTGCCGCCGAGATCGTTCACACCTGCGCGCAATGCGGCCGCGACGCCCTGCGCGCCGAGCTTGACCCACGAGACCTGAATGTTGGTGATCCACGGATGTAGCGCGAGTCGCGCGACCGCATGCACGAGCAGTGTCTCGCCGAACGTCGGGCCGGACCGCGCCTGGCCGCGCAACCACATCGGCGCCTCCATGTGCACGAACGGCAGTGGCACGAACTCTGTGAAGCCTCCGCTCGTGCGCTGCTGCTCACGCGCACGCAGAAGATGGCGTGCCCAGTTGCGCGGGCTCTCCACGTGGCCGAACATCATCGTCACGTTCGAACGGAGACCGACTCGATGCGCGACGTCGTGCACCTGGAGCCACTGTGCCGTCGTGACCTTGTCCGGGCAGATCACCTGCCGTACCTCGTCGTCGAGAATCTCGGCCGCAGTTCCGGGCAGCGAGCTGAGCCCCGCGTCCCGCAGCTCTGTGAGGTAGTCCTCGAGCGGGAGCCCCAGCGTTGCCGCTCCCTGCCAGACCTCCAGCGCAGAGAACGCGTGGACGTGCAGGCCGGGCACCGCATCCTTGATCGCCCGGACGACGGAGAGGTAGTAGTCGCCGGTGAACGCGGGATGGATCCCACCCTGCAGGCACACTTCGGTTGCCCCCCGCTCCCAGGCCTCCTCGCAGCGGCGGACGATCTCCTCGTGCGGCACGAGGTAGGGCGCACCGCGCAGGTTGGCGGCGAGCTTCCCCTTCGAGAACGCGCAGAACCCGCAACGGAAGTAACAGACGTTCGTGTACTGGATGTTGCGCGTGACGACGTAGCTCACCTCGTCGCCGCACACCTCGCGCCTGAGGCTGTCCGCAGCGGCCAGCACCCGGTCGCGTTCGCGGCCGCGAGCGCGAAAGAGACGTGCGATCTCCTCCTCCCCCAGCTCCGCGCGTGTGTCGATCGGCAACGCGTCCCGGGGGACGAACGGGATCGGCACGTCTTCGCCCGGAGACCAGCCGTCCTCCCGCGCCAGCCCCAGCGAGTCCGAGGCGCGCAGCACCGACGGCATGACGCCCGGATCGAGCCAGTGGCCGGAGATCCACTCGGGATAGACGGGCAGGCGCGGTGCCAGCTCGAGCCCGCGGCTCTCCGTGGCCGTGCGCAGCCGCTCGAGCTCGGGCCAGGGCGCCTCGGGGTTCACATGGTCGATCGTCACGGGCGAGACGCCGCCCCAGTCGTCGATGCCGGCATCGAGCAGGCGCGGGAAGTCGTCATAGGAGAGGTTCGGCGGCGCCTGGAGGTGCGCGCGCGGGCCGAGGAGGATGCGCGCGACGGCGATCGTCCAGAGCAGCTCTTCGAGCGCGGGCTCGGCCGCGTCGGCCATGCGCGTCCCGGGCTTCGCGCGGAAGTTCTGGATGATCACCTCCTGGACATGGCCGTGGCGCTCCGCGAGCTCGCGGATCGCGAGCAGCGCCTCGATGCGCTCCTCACGAGACTCGCCGATCCCGATCAGGAGTCCCGTCGTGAACGGGACGCGCTCTTCGCCTGCGGCCGCGATCGTCTCCAGACGGCGCGACGGAACTTTGTCTGGTGAGCCGAAGTGCGGACCGCCGCGTTCGGAGAGGCGTTGCGACGTCGTTTCGAGCATCAGTCCCATCGAGACGCTGACGCGTCGCAGCTCGCGGACGTCGTCCCTCGTCATCACGCCGGGGTTGACGTGTGGCAGGAGATCGGTCTCCGCGAGTACCGCCTCCGCGGCTCGAGCCAGATACTCGAGGGTCGTGCTGCACCCGAGGGCTTCGAGCTCTTCGCGCGCGGCTCGATAGCGCAGCTCAGGCTTGTCACCGAGTGTGAACAGCGCCTCGCGGCAGCCGGCCGCAGCGCCGGCTCGAGCGATCTCGAGAACCTCGTCGATGCTGAGGTAGGCCCGCTCGCCCCGGCGCGGCGGGCGCGCGAAGGTGCAGTAGTGACACACGTCGCGGCAGAGCTTCGTGAGCGGGATGAACACCTTCGGCGAGTAGGTGACGAGCGGGCCGTGGCCCTCGTCGCGCAGCGCGCGCGCTTCCGCACAGAGCTCGTCGAACGGCCGGGCGAGGAGCTCCATGCCTGGAGCTTAGATCTCCATCCAGGCGCTACGGAGGGGCGGTCCCGAAGCTCAGAAGTCGATCGAGGCGACGCCGAGCGCCGTTGCGACCAGCACGGCCGCAGTTGCGACGGCGGCCATCGACCAGCGACGCGTCCGAGTCCCCGGAGCGGCGAGAACGGCAGCTCCGCCCAATCCCATTGTCAGCCCAACGAACGTCTCGACCGCCTGAAACGCGAAGCCGAGCGCGAGCGCGGCACCGAGGCCGACGCCCGTGCCGTGCAAGGCGAGGGTGGCGGCCCCTGCACCGGCCCCGAAGTTTCCGGGGGTCAGCGGGAGCACGCCCGCGAGCGCCATTGCAGCCAACAGGACGACGGCCACCCAGAGGGGATGTGAAACGCCGAGCGCCATCGCGATTGCGAGTGCGGCTGCGATCCGGGCGACAGACGAGCAGCCGATCCAGCCGAACAGCGCGACGCCCTCGCGTGGCGCGCGCGCAATCGAGCGAAAGATCTGGAGGAGGCTGCCGAGTCGGCCCGCGGTCCTGGCACTGAAGCGCGTGCCGAGGCCGAGCACGACGGCGACGCCGAGAACAAGGAGAGGTGCCGGCCAGAGCGGGAGCCTGCCGGCGACGGCCGCAGGCACGATCAGCGTGGCAAGGACAAGCGTGCGCCCAGCGGCGACAGAAGCGGCGATGCCACCGGCGCGCCAGAGACGGTCGTCTCCGGGAAGGGTGCGGGAAAGCAGCCCGAGGCGCACCGCTCCACCGAGGTGTGCGGGCGCGAGGGAGTTGACGAGCGAGCCGATCAGGTAGCGGGCAGAGGTCTGAGTGAAACCAGTGCTGCCACCACAGGCGCGAAGCCCCACGCGCCAGCCGGCCACGGAGGCGAGCAGGCTGAGGGCGAAGAATGACGCCGCCGCGACGATCCAGCCCGGCTGAGCACGGGCCAGGTCGGCAAAGGCGCTGCTGAGTGTCCCTCGCCCCAACCGCGAGACGCCGAGCGCGATGCCCGCGG
>Ga0137390_10000220_pt1 | contig 36169 bp, 38 predicted proteins | sample 15con2h24AmetaG_FD_104937 | JGI IMG/M metagenome (GOLD analysis project Ga0137390, IMG submission 104937) | Vadose zone soil microbial communities from Angelo Coast Range Reserve, California, USA - 15con2h2.4A metaG | ecosystem: Environmental > Terrestrial > Soil > Vadose zone > Saprolite... | reverse complement strand
TGGTTTCCTCGAGTAGGCGGTTATTTCATTTTGTGCGATTCATCTTGTCCTGGCAGGTGATGCAGTTGCGAACCCATAGAATGGCCTCCAGACGCTTGACGTTAATCTCCTGCTCGCAGTTGAGGCATTGGCCGAACGTGCCCTCACTGATCCGTTTCAGCGCGGCGTCGACTGCACCCAGGAGCGCTCGGTCCCGAGATTTCTGACCAAGGTCAAGTTCTCGCGCCAGAGACGTGTTGGCGCGATCACCCTCGTCCTTGCCGTGGTCGTGCTACGCAGTCAGTGATTCCCTCTGAGTTTGGGCTAGGCCCTGACGGAGCTAATAAAAAATCCCATTCTGCACATGTGTCGAACGTTCGACACTTGTCGAAAACACGTGTCGAGGCGCTCGATAAACCCGCTGGCTGGCGTCTGCTTCACTTCCCCCGCAACCTGCATTCACTCAACCACTTCGAGTACGGTAGGTACTAGCCTTAGTCGTTTGGCGCAGGGATTGCACTGTGCGAGAAAGGAGTGCATAGCAATGGCACATGGCCGGCTCAAGTCGATCTTGAAAATCATGGGCCTCATGCACGCCTTGCACTATCGCTGGGCCGCGCAGCGAGATGAAAAGAAGGGGTTTCCGCTTACCGCGGCGATGGAGTGGCGCGAAGCCGCCGACTTGTTCGCCCCCATTACACCTCTGGCAGAGCGCTCTTGGCGAGAGTGGGAACGGATCATGCGCTTGCCGCGCCGCCTGGCCGAGCCGATCGCATAAGCCTAAACATCTTTGGGTTCGACAAGATTCCGCAGGGGCTTCGCTGAGTTCCCATCGTCCTGGGCTGTGTTTTTACTATTTTGCTTCTTTTGTCGATGGATCATGGCGTTTCAACTACGCGAGATCTGCGTGGACGGCAATAAATTCAAACGTCTGCGCGGTCGCGCGGCCTCGCTGAAGGTTGCATCGACGGTGATGTCACATTCCGCCTGCTCCCGCTCTCGCCACCGAATTTGAACCATCGGTTTCGTCTTCGGATTAGTTGCCTAGCACACATGAAAGAATAAGCGAGAGATCATCTTCTTCGATGCAGTGGTTGCAAATCTGCGTCAGTTCCTGACACGAAGGAGGATAGCCAATACTCAACCCGACCTTTCGCACAACATCAGCATCATTAAAGCTACCTCCAACAAAGACAACGTCGGAAAGCCGAATACCCTTTTCCTTGCAGATCAGCTCCACCGCCGCCACCTTACCTGAGAAGTCGTAGTCTGTGGCCTTGATCCCTTTCAATTGCCCGACCTCGTCGAACTGCAGCTCGTTTACAAATATATATTCAGAATAATCCCGTGCATCTGAGATCAACTCCTTAAGAACCTCTAACAAAACCCTCTCTCGCGGAGCGATCCAGGCTCATTTACTTCAATCACAGGCGAAGCACAACTCTGACTGAATTTCGGCTGCCGACTATACAGACACGGCCGGCGATCGGAGGACAGCGAGTGCAGAGCAGGTCGGCGTACCGGTGTTGGGGTGGACTCGTTTCAGATGGTGCAAGTCATACCAGGAAGGAAAAGGGTGGACCTTCTAATTCATCCTCATCCAATCTGCTCGAAGGAAGTGCCAGCAGATCAGAGCACATCCAAGCGACAAGAATGCGTCACGGATGTCAGCCCGCTTTTCATAGCGAACGCGTAGGCGGCGAAACTGATTAAGCCAAGCGAAGGTTCGTTCTATTACCCACCGCCATCGGCCCAGTCCACTGCCATGTTCGGTGTTTCGCTGGGCGAGCCAAGGCCTGATCCCGCGAATTCTTAAACCACGTCGAATCGCTTCTGCGTCATAGCCACGGTCGCCGATCACGCAATCAGGGCGACAGCGTGGCCGTCCTCGTTCTCCCTGTGGGAGCGGGATAGCATCAACGAGTGCGAGTGCGAATCGTTGCGGTTGGCCCCGGTGAGTTGAACAGCCAGCGGAACTCCGCGCCCGTCGCAAATCAGGTGACGCTTGCTGCCGAGCTTAGCCCGATCGGTGGGATTCGGACCGGTCTGCTGCCCCCAAAAACCGCTCGTACCGAGCAGCTGTCAACCACGGCTCGGGACCAGCCTAGAACGCCTTGAGGAAAGTGGAGACATATTCATGGCCTGGAGTGATCGACCGTGGGCGTTGGATGGTACCGCAGTACGCGTAGCTCCCCCCGAGGTTGCGCAACCGCAACAGACGAAGATAGCAACCTATCCCAGAGAGGAGGCCAGCGATGTATGTAAGGACAGAGAATCCACCACAGCGTCAGGCTCAGACTCCGGGACAAATACTAGCTAGATACAGACAATTGTCCCCAGTCAACGTGATCGCGGTAGCGGCAGAGTTCGGCTTAAATGTGTGGGAGATGCACTCGCTTCCTGCGAACATCTCGGGGAAAATATTCCGTGACCCGATGAATGGAGGTCCGAGCGGTTTCAGTATTGCGGTAAATGCGACCGATGTCTATACGCGGAAGCGCTTCACGATCGCACATGAAATTGCGCACTTCATTCTCCATCGTTCCAAATTAGAGACTGGGGATCCAGTCGATGATTCCATGTACCGCAGCGGATTGAGTACAAGAGAAGAGGCTGAGGCAAATCGCTTGGCCGCCGATATTCTAATGCCACGTTCCTTGATTGGCACCTTAGTAAAATCTGGCGTCCGCGATATCGAAAGCCTAGCTAATCGTTTTGAGGTATCGCTCCCAGCGATGCAAATCCGGCTGGGCATCCCTGTTGCGTAGAGTCTCGATTCTCAGGGCCGCACAAATGGCGTGAACGCTTGCTGCTCGACTACTTTGCTGTACGGCATCGGTTTGACGCCAGTCATCCGGCTCACGGTCTGCTCGAAAATCTCCGCATCTTCCCGCCGATTGAAGCGATACGAAAACTCCTTTAAGGGAGATTCCCTTAGAGCCGCAAGTTCGACCAAATGCGTCATTTGTTCTTTGTTAAATCTGATTTCCGAAACAACGCCTGCGCGGGTGTGCGACAAGGCGCGCCGGAAAAACTCGCGAATGTAGGACCTTCATCGCAGGGGGGGCCACCCTTAGACTGTCTAACAAAACCTCGTGCAGCTGTTATAACAGAGCAGAAATGCAGGAGTGCTTTATCGCTCTCGAACAAATGAAAATGCTCATGTCCGAACTGGAAATCCTTCGCCTTGGTCGGAAATGACGGCCGCAGAGGCTGATGTATTCGGCGGAGCTTCTTCGAGATCTTGTAGCAAGCTTTCGATCAGAGACAATATCGAAGAGAGCCGATCACGCTCGGCCGAGGATAGGTGGGCGCCATCTCGTGAAGAAACGCTGAGTACATCCTCGATCTCGTTGCGCGCCCCAATCACTTTCGCGATCATCCTCTGTTTGCGGTTCGTGGTTACTTCAGGCCTTCCCCGATTTTGCTTGTGCATTTGGACTTGGAACCCCACGCTCGTCGACTACTGTACCGAGACGCACGGTGCTCGTCTATTTACGAACGTGCCGCTCCCTTTGCGTGCGGATGCGCCACGTTGTAGGTTTGCATCATCAGGTGTGTCGATACCTGGGGCGTAGTGCGCTGTCATCATAGTTTGTTCGGTTTTTGTAACGGCGCAGCGAAAGGTGGCCAAGTCGGCGAAAATGAAGAAATGATAACTCTCGATGAGGTTACCCGAGGAGCACAGTGCGGCGATTCCCACGGTTTGAGATCGACACTGAAATCAACGTTGCCACGTTCGGGAAGAAAAAACGGGAAGTTATCCGCGGCCGGGCACTTAATATCAGTGAGGCTGGCGTGGCTGGTGTATTCGTCAGCGGATGGGACGCGGGCACAGCGGTGAATCTCAAATTCTGTGTGCCGGTGGTAAAAGCTCCTGTTAGTGTGGACGCAATTGTGCGCAGTCGCTCCGACTATCGCTATGGGTTTGAATTTGTGGAACTGAATCCTGCCCAACGCGAAGTTATCGGCAAGACCTGTAGAACTCTCGCCCTGCTCCAATAGAAAGATGACCGACTATCGCCTGGCGTGGGGATGCGCCCGGCTGTACGAACTTGCTGACGGTTGCACTCTAACTGTTACCAACCGGGGGAACTGCCCATGCTTTCACCGGGAGAGATAGCGCAGATCAGGGCTGAGATTAAAAGGCTAGAAAAGGCCCGTGACGAATGCACCGATGGTGGCATCCGAAAACGGATCGAGGCTTGGATCGAGGAACAGAAGCAGAAACTCGAGTCCGAGCAATTGAAACCCTAGCAACACTGAATTAGATCAGTACCTTTTTTCTTAACAACTGTTCAAGATTGACCATTCTTGGACATGGACCGTGCGGCATTATCTTCCAGCCATGAAAAAACCTCTCAGCCAAACCCAGATACATGCTGTGTCTTGTCCCACTTGTGGTGCTGCTCCGGGGCAGAAGTGTGAGCTTAGTACTGGCCAACCCCGCACAGAGCCGCATCGCGACCGCCGATTGATCGCACAAGATTGAGCCATTCCGCAGAAGAGCAGCAGGAAGTCCAGCGCCAGTGGCGGGCGCTAACGTTTCTTGGTACCGTCACCGGACACGGAGGCTGTGGCACGTTCCATTTTGTCGAGCGATCTTTGGAGGGTTAACAGTTCTTCGCGAATCCGCTCTACGAAGTCGAGTACCTCTCCGATTGTTTTGGGGGCGTCACTGGAGGCCATATCCTCGACAGAATAACCCTTTTGTGCCACAGAAGTCGGTACGCTAGCGTGGAACATTCCTCTGTACGCTAAGGTACCGAGTAACTGGCAATGAGCCACGACCAACAGACTAGCCCATTGGTCGTATTCTGCTCGGTCGCAACTCGGGTGTATGCTTCCGCACGTAACCGCTTCTGCCCGTCATGCCAGCTGCTGTGGGGGGCTTGGGATGATGGGCTTTTTTACCAGCAGACTGCGGAAAAGAGTGGCCCGAAAAACGAACCGTTCGGAGCTGCATGTCGTACCTGATCGATGTAACCTCTTGCTCATTTTGATGAATGGGAGCTGCGCGCTATCGGGCTAGGATTTAGGCGTGTCCTTCTCGAAGCGAATCATCGGACTGTGGCCATATGTCCTGATTGTCTTTTCGCTCTCAGGCCCTGGCATACATCCTTTGGGCTAGCTCCTGTTAGGTTCCCAAGAAACAGGGCACCGCACTGGTAACAGCTTCCGCCGTGGTGATTGGGAACCTCGAGTTTAACTTCAGCGGTTCCAATTTCTCTATGAATGGATTCGGAACTGTCGACGGGGCCTGCGGGTTCTGCGTGTATTTTGCACCACCCGGATTTGGCCCTCTTTCGGGATCCAACACCATTACGAATAGTGGTCCGGATATTGGAAGCGTGACATTAGGAGGTGTGAGCTATGACAATGTGCTCTTTCACGGACTTGTCACTATTATAAGTTCAAAGATGTTCAGCCTTCCGCTCGGAAACCAATCGTCCTTCACAATAACCCTGCCCGTGGCATTCTCTGGGCAGCTTAGGGCTTGTCCAGTAAACTCGGATTTTAATGGCTGTGCTTCTCCCGATCTAGCCACCTTCAACTTTCAACATTTGAATGGCAAAGTGAAAATCGACTTTCTCAATAACGGCGACAACACCTACTCTTTCGACAAGGCGCTTTACACCATTACCCCGGTCCCTGAGCCAGCGACAATGGCCCTCGTAGGACTAGGCACATTTCTGTTACTGCTTCGCGGACGCAAACGAATAAGTGATTCGAGCTACAGGGCTCAGTACAGCGCTAAACGCAAAAGCGAAGAATCAGCAGGTTGTGGTCTCGCGTGCGTCGGAGTTATTGGAACGCCTCTAAACCCTTCGGCTTGATTCAGCCAATTCCTCCATCACAACACGGGAAGGACTACGCGGAACGGCTCCCATTGCCCGAACGGAAACGCTTTCGTGCGCGGGCTTAGGCCGTATCCGACAAGGACGGTGCCATCCGCGGAGATGCCGTCTACGGTGTCCAAGGAAACCCAGTTGTCGGCCGTGTGCACGCCGGCTGCCTGCAACGCTGTCTTGATGTCCTGCATCCCCGTTTTGGCCGTCCAAACGAAGCAGTGACTGGACCCGGTCGAGCCAGACGTGAGCGAAGCACCCACGATCACCGTGCCTTCCTTATTGACCGCGAATGCGGCGCTCTCCGGGCCGCCGAGAGTGCCGATATCCTGCATGCCTGTGGTGGCGCTCCAGCGAAACGCCCGCCAAAAGCCACTCGCGTCCCGGGCCTCCCCCACGATCACCAAGCCATTGGCTGAGATGGCAGTCGCAAAGCTCTCCGTGCCTGTGGTCACTCCCAGGTCCTGCAGCCCTCCGGCGGGCGTCCACCGGAAAGCATGGAAGGCCGGTCCGAATGCATTGGAACCCTTGATCGCTGCACCCACCGCCACCGGCGCCTGCGCCGTCCCGGAGAGACCGAATGCTGAGGTTTGATCTTGCTCGCCGGGAAAGGGGCCGAAAATCCCGGTCTGCCCGGATGTCTTCCACCAGTTGTCGCCGCCCGCGACCATCGCTCCATCGGCGGTAATCGCGCTGGCGATGTTCATCGGTAGTTGCACCATCCCGTGCGCGGCCGTCCAGCGGAAGGCGTCAAACTTATTGGGTAGCGCGTGCTCCCCGGCGATAACCGAACCGTCGTTCGAGACGGCGCCCGCGCCAAAAAAGTCGCTGGTTCCCCGGCTTCCAAGAATTTGGTACCCGCCGGCTACTGTCCAGCGATACGCCTTTACTGAGTCCGAAGAATTGCAACTACTTCCCCCATTTAGGCAGACCCATCCGTAGCCCATGATCGTTGAGCCGTCGCCGGAGATGCCGCTGGCGTAGGTGCCCGCCGCAGGCCACACGCCGGGCATCTGGCCCAGCGCTTGAAAACTGGCTGTCTGCGTCGCTGCCTCTGGAGAACTGGCCGTTTGCGCAGCTGCGACCAGCATGAGGGTTGCTGTCACAGTGGTTAGAAACAGAAATCCTGGTAGCTTGTGGTTTGCGTGAATCATTGGAACCTCCTACAGTCTGCGGGGGGGAGTTGGCGCTGACCGGTAGCGGTCTTGGTCGAATGCCGATGAGGGCATCGTCGTTCGTGGAACCGACCGAGAGGCTCTGCAGAAGGCAGGCTAACCGAATTGAATCTCGGCTTGTGTCAGGGAACTGTAAAGAGTTTGTCAATTCATCTGCGATGCCAGTGGCGACGGCTGGCATCACTCATTTTTCGGATCCGGTCGCGCGCGTGAATGTGCCCGGCTGCATTCCTTCATTATCAACCGCCCCCAGACCCCCCGCGCGGTGGGTCACGGCGACCGCGCGCATTTCCCAGAAACAGGCTTTAGATTTCCGGTTTCATTTCGCTTTCAGATTGAGGTTTCCCCCTTTTTCCCACGCGGGACGCGGGGTTCACGCACATCTTCACAACCAGAATCCTCCTGACGGTCATTTCGCTTTCGTGCAGTGCACTGGGGGGCTAGAATCACGCGCTATGAAACGGGGAAAAGAATTTCGCGATCCCAAAGCGCGGTTGAAATTGGATACATCCCCAAATCCGCAATCGAGCACAATATCCAACACTGTTTTCCGCTCCGCCGAGAGCCGCGTCGCCACTTCGCGCAGCCGAGCCCGCCGCACATACTGGTGCGGTGTGACGCCCGTCAGCTGCTCGAATATTCGCAGGAAATGATACGGACTCAACCCCGCTTCGTCTGCCAAGCTTCGAACTGTCAGATCGGATCCACGACTGCTCTCGATCATTCGAACCGCACGCGTCACTCTCGCAACAGCGCTCGGCAGCCCATCTTGCACATTCGACACGGCACCGTTTGCAAGCCGCACGGCCCGTACCGACCATTCGATCAACCGCAATGTTCTTTACACCGACGGCGCGAAGCACGTTGCCGAGTACGGCGGAGCGTATTGGCTTCTAGACGAAATCGCGATCATTCAGCCCTACAACAAGGCTGTTGCTGCCGAGGAATTTCAAGTCTGGAAACTCGTCGTACGTCCCGACCGAACCGCGACGCTTACATGCGACGATGGCGATGGCAACATCGTGTTCACCAGGGAGATTGGACACACCGATTTTCCGCTGGACGAAATCACGCTGTATTTCGCTAACAACGTGATCCATCTGCCAAGCGAGTACTAACCGGCGTTAAGCCGCGCTGGCGTCCCCGCGCTGGCGCGGTTTTCTTCTGTGAATTCCGTGAAAGTTAAGGGGCCGATCCCCCACGATTCAGCCCGAACCCACTTGCCGTGTTTTGGTAGCAATTTGGTAGCAAATTGCGCCGAGTATTACCGGTTCTGCGGGTTCCTCCGGTCATTAACCCCTGTAGAGTCAATGGCCGGCTACTAGAGTTGACACGGTAGAGGTCAGGAGTTCGAGTCTCCTCGTGCCTACCATATCTTTCAACCAGTTAGAAAACCCGTCCAAAAATCTGGATCCCAATCTGGGTCCAACCGAGCACCCCGACTCAAAATTGACGTCATGAAATGCCTGAACCAGAGCAACGCTTTTTGATCCCTCGTATTGTTGGCAGGAGGACTATTGAATGAGGGGTGCTTTGGGCAGGAGCCAGTCGGCAAGATTGCTTCGACCACCCGACCCGCTGTGTCCTTTTTGTGTCCTTCGCAGTTAGATGCCGTTCGATTTCGCCAACTTTTTCAACGTTTTCTGAAAACCGTCCATGCGGGTCTTTTGATCATCAAGTTATTGTGGTGGCTGCGGTTGCCATTGCCCCAGCCTCATCGGGCGACATAACTCTTAATCAGTAGGTTGAAGGTTCGATTCCTTCCGCGCTCACCATCTTTTCAATTACTTGCATTGATCCGCCTTCGATACCCTTCGGTACTTTCTTGGTACTGTGGCTGTTTTTGTGGCTGTTGCTACGTCAAATACTTCTGCTGATTCAATCGATCGATGACGACTTTGATCTGCGCCGTTTCCGGATGCAGATAGCCCATCGTCGTCGTGAGACTTTCGTGCCCCATGACTTCCTTCACCAGTCCCGGATTTTTTGTCTCTGCCATGGCGACCGTGCCGAACGTGTGCCGGGCGCAATAGAGCTTCAGGGCATCCGGAATTCCGAGCTTGCGAGCAACGCTTCTGAACATGTGCTCTAGTCCGCTCAGTCCGATGTGACCCGATCGAGACTTCTTCGAAGGAAATACCCAGCCCTCTCGTCCGCCACACTCCGGCCATCGATCTTGATCATTCCCTCCGCTTGTAGCCGGGAAAGATTGCGGGAAACCAGTTCGCGCACCGTGCCAATCTGCGACGCCAGTTCTTTGGTTGCTGACGGGCAGGGCGACTTCCACGCCCTCGGCAGTGTGCTTGCCTTCCTTTTGGGCGAGACGTAACAGGAAGGACGCGAGTCGATGGCGGACTGTGGTGAATGGATGCGGATATGCCCGGACTCGACCACATATAGTCCCGCGCAAGGGTCACCCTCGCCGAAAACGGTCTCGCCCGCCGAAAAATGACGCGGGACGGCACGCTGGGCAGGAAACTCAGTTCGGTCTCCGTGAGCCCAGAAAAGATCGGAACCTTCGCCAACGTCTGACCGTGGCTAACCTTGACTTCCGGCACGGTTGTGATTGTACCGGATTGCACCGTCGGAGAAGACAGCGGTGTCCCGACGTAGGCTCGCGATTATTCGATGAAGCCCTGGCAGATACAACCCCAAGAAATTAAGATATGAAACAGGATGAAATAGGAAGGCAAGAATCGATGACTCCCCTAGCCTCGGTAAACTCTATACACCATCTCACTTCCATCCAGCCCCTCAGCCCCGAAGAGTTGCGCAAGATCGATGCCTACTGGCGCGCGGCCAATTATCTTTCCATCGGTCAGATTTATCTGTACGCAAATCCGCTTCTCCGCGAACCGCTGAAAATCGAGCACATCAAGCCGCGGCTGCTAGGGCACTGGGGGACCACGCCAGGTCTGAACTTCATCTATGTGCATTTCAATCGTCTGATCAAAAACTATGACCTCAATGTCATCTACATTGCTGGCCCCGGCCACGGCGGCCCAGGGATGGTCGCGAATACGTACTTGGAGGGTACCTACAGCGAGTTTTATCCGAACATCCCTCAAAATGAAGAGGGCATGAAAAGGCTGTTCAAACAGTTCTCCTTTCCCGGAGGAATTCCGAGCCATGCGGCGCCCGAAACTCCTGGCTCCATCCACGAAGGTGGAGAACTGGGTTATTCGATCATGCACGCTTGCGGTGCGGTATTCGACAACCCAGACCTGCTCGCATGCTGTGTGGTGGGAGACGGTGAGGCGGAAACCGGACCGCTGGCTACGAGCTGGCATGGCAATAAGTTTCTGAATTCGGCACGGGATGGCGCAGTGCTGCCCATCCTGCATCTCAACGGCTACAAGATCGCTAACCCGACCGTGCTTGGCCGGATGAATGATGAGGAGCTTACCAATCTCTTCACTGGCTACGGCTGGAAACCGTATTTCGTCGAGGGACACGAGCCCGAAGCGATGCATCAACTCATGGCCGGAACTTTGGACACGATAGTGAACGAAATTCAGTCCATTCAAAACAACGCTCGAAGTCAGGGAGACTCGGTCCTGCCAACTTGGCCGATGTTGATCTTGCGCAGTCCGAAGGGTTGGACGGGACCAAAAATTGTCGATGGAGAGCCGGTGGAGGACACGTGGCGCGCGCATCAAGTGCCGGTGGCTGATCTACAGTCGAAGCCGGAGCACGTGAAGATCCTCGAAGACTGGATGAGAAGTTATCGGCCCGAGGAATTGTTTGACGAAAACGGCAAGTTAGTTTCCGAACTTGCGGAATTGGCCCCGAAGGGTGATCGCAGGATGGGAGCGAATCCGCACGCCAACGGCGGCCTGTTATTGCGCGACTTGGTCATGCCGGACTTTCGTAATTATGCAATCAGCGTTTCCAAGCCTGGCACAGGATACGCAGAAGCCACGCGCGTGCTCGGCGGATTGTTGCGCGACGTGATGAAGCTGAATGCGGACTCAAAGAACTTCCGCGTTTTCGGCCCGGATGAAACGGCCTCGAACCGCTTGGAGGCTCTCTATGACGTTACCGATAAGCAGTGGATGGAACCAACCCTTCCGGTTGACGAACATCTCTCGCATCAAGGTCGTGTACTGGAGATGCTCAGTGAGCATATGTGTCAAGGCTGGCTGGAGGGGTATTTGCTCACCGGGCGGCATGGCTTCTTCTCCTGCTACGAAGCCTTCATCCACATTATTGATTCCATGTTCAACCAGCACGCAAAGTGGCTGAAGGTCACCCGCCAGATCGAGTGGCGGCGTCCGATCGCGTCGCTCAACTACTTGCTGACTTCTCACGTATGGCGGCAGGATCACAACGGGTTCACTCATCAGGACCCCGGCTTCATCGATCATGTCGTGAATAAGAAGGCTGATATTGTTCGCGTTTATTTGCCGCCCGACGCCAATTGCCTGCTTTCGGTCGCCGATCATTGTCTGCGGAGCCGCCATTATGTCAACGTGATCGTCGCCGGCAAGCAGCCGGCTTTGCAGTGGCTCGACATGGAATCGGCCATCGAACACTGCACGACTGGGATTGGCATTTGGGAGTGGGCAAGTACCGACAACGGCGCTGAACCCGATGTGGTGATGGCCTGTGCGGGCGACGTTCCCACGCTCGAGACATTGGCGGCGGTCGATCTCTTGCGGCAGCATTTCCTCGACATCAAGATTCGCGTGGTGAACGTTGTCGATCTGATGACCATTCAACCATCGACCGAGCATCCGCACGGTCTTTCCGATCTCGATTTCGACTCCCTATTCACGACTGATAAGCCAATTATCTTCGCCTATCACGGCTATCCTTGGCTGATTCACCGCCTCACTTATCGCCGGCACAATCATGACAATCTCCATGTGCGCGGCTACAAAGAAGAGGGCACGACGACAACGCCATTCGATATGACGGTCCTGAACGACCTTGATCGCTTCCACTTGGCTGGGGATGTGGTGGACCGGGTTCCTAGACTGCAGAGTGTCGGAGGCCACTTCAAACAGTTGCTGCGCAACAAACTGGTCGAGCACAAACAATACATCTGTGAGCACGGGGATGACATGCCGGAAATCCGCGACTGGACTTGGCCTTACTGATGAACGTGCTCGTTCTCAACTCCGGCTCCAGCAGCCAGAAGAGCTGCCTCTACGAAATTGGAGACACGGTTCCCGACGACCCACCGGATCCCATTTGGGAGGCTAAGATCGAGTGGGCCGGCGACACCGCTGAATGCTCGATCAGGAACTCCCGCGGAGTTTCGCGGAATGACCAGACATCGGTGGCCTCTCGTGGTGAAGCCATCGAGCACTTGCTCCGCACTTTGTGGAGCGGCGAGACGCAAGTGATTTCCGGCCCTTCCGCGATCCATGTTGTGGGGCACCGGGTTGTCCACGGTGGTCCGCGATGTTTAGAGTCCTCGATCGTCACTGCTGAGGTCAAGTCGGCGATCGAAAGCGTTTCCGTTTTTGCCCCCCTCCACAATCGCGCCGAACTGGAAGGCATGGAGATCGTCACGAAATTGCTGGGCCCAGTGCCGCAGGTCGCGGTCTTTGACACCGGCTTCCATCGCAAGATGCCTTTGTCGGCGGCAACGTATCCCGGTCCTTACGATTGGTTCGAGCAGGGGATTCGCCGTTATGGATTCCACGGGATCAATCATCAATATTGCGCACAGCGTGCCGCACAGCTGTTGGGCAAGAACCTGAATTCCCTGAAACTCGTGACTTGCCATTTGGGGAATGGCTGTTCTTTGGCGGCGATTCTCGAGGGTCGAAGCGTCGACACAACGATGGGTTTTACCCCTCTGGAGGGTCTCATGATGGGCACCCGGTCGGGCTCCGTGGATCCTGGCATTCTTACCTACTTGGTGCGACAGAGACAGCTCTCCGGCCAGCAACTTGACGAGGTCCTCAATCAGAAAGCGGGGCTGCTCGGGATATCGGGAATTTCCAGCGATATGCGGAAAATTCTTGCCGCCAGTAAGAACGGCCATGAACGCGCAAAACTGGCGCTTGATATTTATATCCACCGCCTGCGATCGGGAATTGGTGCCATGATTGCCGTGCTGGGCGGGGTTGATGCTCTCGTATTCACCGCAGGGGTCGGCGAAAACTCACCCGAAGTTCGCACTGCGGTGTGTGACAATTTTGCGTTCCTTGGCTTGCGGCTCGACCAGGGGAAGAACGCACAATCGCCCTTGGACGAGGATATCTCTGCTCCGGATGCGACCGTCCGCATTTTAGTTATTCACGCACAGGAAGACTGGATGATCGCTCGGGAGTGCTGGAATCTCGTGCAAACGGCTACAACACCCATGGACCACTGACCTAGATGAATGGCAGCAACCGCTATTAGCATCCGAAAGCGACCGAGGTCGCGCAAACGGAGGTGCTAGGCCATCTATTGCAGAATTCTCCGGCACTTCAATCCAGGCCGCCCTGCGTGACCGGGATGTAGCTGCAGCAGGGCTCTTCCGCCAGGGGATCCCCGGTAAGTGCAAAAGCCCGAGCCCGCGAGCCCCCACACACGTCCCGGAACTCACAACGTCCACACTTGCCTTTTAGTTGCGAGACGTCGCGAAGGGACAGGAACAAAGGGCAGTTGCGGTAGATGTCGGCCAACGGCTCCGAGAGGATGTTCCCGGCTGAAAGCGGCAAGAAGCCGCTGGGATACACCTCGCCCGTATGGCTGACAAAGACGAAGCCTTTTCCATCATTAACTCCTGGAGGAGCATGCGCGATCAGATCCGCAATTGCTGTTCTGGATTGCGCAGCTTGGGCATGCTGCTGCAGAACATAACGCCGATAGTGTTGCCCTTCGGTGGTCTTGATGTGGAAGCGAACGCGCTTCGAGGCCGCATACAGTTTGGCGAAGACAGCCTCATGCTCTTCGGGTGAAAGCAGATCGGAAATCTGTCCTCGCCCGGTGGGCACCAGAAAAAACACGCTCCATAGGACCACTTTGACTGAAGTCAGCAATTCGACCAGGTTGTCGAGATCGTGAAGGTTGTGGCGCGTCACCGTGGTGTTCACCTGCACGGGGAGTTTGGCTTCATGGGACCATTCAACCGCGTCCAAGGTTCGCTTCCAGGACCCGTGGACGCCCCGGAAACCATCGTGCAATTGCGCTGTGGAGCCATCCAAGCTCAGCGCCAGACGCATCAAGCCGCTCTCCTTCAGTTGGAAGACCGAATCACGGGTAAGCAGCGGAGTGGCACTCGGGGTCAATGAAGTCTTCACCGACCGATGGCGAGCATACTGGACTATCGCCTGCAAGTCGGGACGCTTGAGTGGATCGCCACCAGTGAGCACGAACATTGGGACGCGCATGTTGGCGACCTGATCGACAAGGTTGAAGGCCTCCGCGGTGGAAAGTTCCAGGGCATGACGGTGCGGTTGGGCGCTAGCGCGGCAGTGCATGCATTTTAGATCGCACGCCTGTGTCATCTCCCAGATGACCAGCAACGGGCGAACGTCAAAATCGCGGGATTTGAATGTCGCCTTACCAATCTCTTTAACGCCGTTTGAGCGAATTTCCCCCCGCGAAGGGCTGCCGCTGGCAACCTCGCATGGTGTTTGGCGCGCAGATGTATGTTGCATGCCCGGAATAGTAAGTAGAAAACTGCGGAATGGCTGTGCGGCCTCGCACCGAACAGTGTGACCGTAATCACATGGAAACGCTCGCTTCCCAGCGGTCCAGCCCACGCTTGTGATTTAGATCACGGAACCATGTGACCACAATCATCGCGGACCAAGCGGCGTTGTGCGAGGCTACCTCATATCGAGGGTGGCTTATGGTGCAACCTGAGCGCGACATTTTGGAGCTTCTCAAGTTTGAGCTAACCAAAAACTCGGGATCACAGCTGAGACTGTCGGCGAAGTCGCCCGCCGGGTGCTCTTTCGGGTCAAATGATACGCCTAATTGTCGGTCGAAGCCTGCTGCTATTGACCATCGCGGATCTGGCCGGAATCGCTCAAGGGAAAGTAGATTGCAGCTCGCGCGGGTTACAGCGCGAAGAAAGGTTGGTGTTGCATGAAAAAAAGCTACCTCATTGTCGTAATTGCACTGGCAATTGTAATCGGCACCCCGGGTCATCGGGCCGCGGGCGCGGATCCCTTCTCGGCGGATACAGCCGCCGTGAAAGGCTCCGTGAAATTCGAAGGCGCGCTACCCACGCCAACGCGCATTAACATGTCGTCCGACCCGAGCTGCGCCCGGCAGCATCTCACACCGGTCTCAGGTGAGGACATCGTGGCGGGCAAGAACGGCGAATTGCAAAACGTCGTTGTGTTCGTCGCCGATGGCCTAGGTGATCGCACCTTTGATGTGCCTGCTCAACCGGCTGCGATCGAACAGAAAGGTTGCATGTTTCAGCCGCATGTGCTGGCTCTGCGAGCAAACCAAAAGCTGCAAGTGACCAATACGGATGCATGCGCGCACAATATTCATCCGGTACCCGCCAACAATCGCGAGTGGAACAAGGCGGAGATCCCGGGTGTCACTCTGGAAGAAACATTCCCCCGCGAAGAGATTGGCATCCCGCTGAAGTGCAACATACATCCCTGGATGCGCAGCTACCTCGCCGTCTTCAAACATCCGTACTTCGCGGTAACGGGTAAGGACGGCAGCTTCGATTTAAGCAATCTGCCGCCCGGTACCTACACCATTGAGGCTTGGCACGAAAAGCTCGGCACCGCAACTCAGAAGGTTACAGTGGGGAGCAACGAAACCAAGACGGTGCAATTCGTATTCAAATCACGGACAGGATCGTAATGGTTTCATTGCGTTCTTCCGCGGCGTTCTGCGAGGCTGCCTCATGACGAGAGGTGACGTATGGCACAAGATGAGCACGAGATGCTGGAGCTTCTCAAGCTCGAGCTGAAATTCCTGGAAAATGGAGGCTACGGGCGCTCTCCCCGCACACCTTGGCGTCCTCCCTACATCTTCGAGGACTCACCCAGTTGTCCGAACCTAGGCGACCCCGCTCGGCCGCATCCGTGCAGCGAGTGTCTCTTGATGAAGTTCGTTCCCGATGAGTTGCAGAATGAGAACTTCCCGTGCCGCTTTATCCCCCTCAATGAAAAGGGGGAAACCGTTGATTATTTCTATCGCTGCGGCACGCAGCTGGAGATGGAAGAAGCCCTCACCGGCTGGTTGCGCAGCCAGATCACCCGGATCGAACAGCGGCTTGCGACCCCGGCAGGACCGTTGCCGGAGGAATGCGACGAACTCTCGAAGCTGGCAGAAACCTAGGGAAGCAGGTCACCTGCCAGTTCGCGCGGGGTGACCTGGAGCCCGGCGCACTCAGGAGTTCAGCATTTTCTCCAAAGCAGGCTTATTGCGAATGATCAGGGTGGAACCCTTCAATTGCAACAACTGCTTCTTCTTGAAATCAGAGAACAGGCGGCTGACCGTCTCGCGCGTAGTGCCAATCATTTCCGCGATTTCTTCATGCGTCAGCGTCATCTTCACATGCGCAGGCTCATTCGCGTTACCCCTATCTGGCGACCAGGAGAGGAGAAGCTTGGCAAACTTCTCTGAAGGCGAACTTGTCAAACCTAAAGTGCGGATTTCCTCATAGGCAGTGTAGTAGTTGCGGCTGAGTTGCTCTGCAACTCGTAATGCTACCTCTCCGTATTCGCGCAGAAATTGCAGGAGCGCGTCGCGGGCGATGAAATTGGCCTGGCCGGGCTCCATCATCTCGGCCGTTACCTCATAAGGCCGATTGGAAATGGTCGCGTTCAGACCCAAAACATCCCCAGCCTCCGAAATCTTGGTGATGATCGTTTTACCATCGCTCGAAGAGGTGAAGAGTTTGGCCTTTCCCGCACAGAGCACAAATACTCCACGCGGCAGTTGGCCCTCGATGAACAGCATTGTCGATTTCGGATACACCGCGGTGGACTTTATTTCATTGAGTTTTTGTACTGCAGCCAGAGGAAGATTGCAGAACAAATGCTCCTCACGCACGGGACAACTAAGGCAGTTATCAATGATATTTAAGCCGTAAGGAGCACGCATTAGGCACCGTCCAAGTGAGCGTATTGTAGCACCCGATGTGTGATTGGCATCACGAACAACCGTGATCTCGGCCACCGCTTTTACTCGGTCTGAGGGCGCAGAATCATCAGGAACAATGGCCGTGGTAACCGTGAGATTCCATTTTCAGAATCGGTCGGTGGAGGTGGCAACCGCGACTGTTGGACGACGCACACAGGGCCCGGAGCGCAGCATGGAAAGTCAACACAAGTACCGCGTTGTAGCTTGGTGGTCGGCTGGACAGACGGGTATCGCCAAGTCTGATTCGGCTCCTAACGCAATCCATTTCACCGCGCCACCGCAGTTCGGCGGGCTGGAAGGCAGGTGGACACCAGAGGATCTGTTGATGACTGCGCTCGCGAGTTGCTTTACGACGACGTTCCACGCAATCGCGGGGTACTCGAAATTTGAATACACGGACTTGGCGGTGGAAGCGGAAGGAACCGTCAGTAAAACGGACCCTGGCTATAGCTTCAGCGAGATTATTATCCGTCCCAGCCTGACGATTCCTAATGAAGAGCAACGAGAGCGGGCGATCAGTCTCTTGCATAAAGCCAAGGCGTTGTGCCTGGTGTCACGTGCCCTGGCAACACCTCAGAAATTTGAAATCCGAGTCGCGATCAGCGGGCATTCACTGGTTTAAATGCATTCTGAGATCACGGGCTGATCTTCGGCCTTGGTGGGAGGGTCTTATGAGTCAAATCCAAGAAAATCTGATTGACCTAACGCAGACCGCCGCGGAAAGGCCGGCGAAATCTGAATCGGAGCTGGCTACCGGGTTGGTTTCACAATTCACCATGAAGGATGGAACAGACGTTTCGCTTCGGCCGATCCGTCCCGATGACGAACCGCTGATGGCACGATTCCATCAAACGCTCTCTGGCCGCAGTGTCTACATGCGCTACTTTTGCTCGCTCAGCTTGAGATCGCGCGTGGCGCACGAGCGCCTGGTTCGCATTTGTCAAGTTGATCGCGATCGCGAGGTGGCTTTGGTGGTCGACGACACAAATACGAGGACGGGGCAGCATCAGATCCTGGGAGTGGGCAGGCTGACTAAACTCGACGCACAGAATGAGGCCGAAGTTGCCATCCTGGTGTCCGATCAGTACCAGAAACAGGGTCTGGGAACCGAACTATTGCGCCGGTTGATCCAGATCGCGCGTGACCAGAAGCTACACCGTGTATCCGGTGAATTGTTGCGCGACAATCTGGCCATGCAGATCATCGTCAAAAAACTTGGCTTTCGTTTTCGTCTTTGCGCCGACGGCGCGTCTATCCCTGCGGTTCTCGGACTGTGATTCCCCACATGTGATCACTATCACAGGGAACAGTAACTACGATCATACGTCCTGCTCTCGGAAAGGAATACAAGTAAGAACAGAAAGGAGTGAACCATGTCACAAACTTCTTACGCACTACTGACACAGCGGGAGGAGACAACTTCCACGATGAAAGCACTGGTTTTTTACGGACCGGGTCAGATCGGCCTGGAAACAGTGCCCATCCCGAGGGCGCGAGCGGGCGAAGCGGTAATACGTGTAACCCTCACGACCATTTGCGGTACGGACCTCCACATTCTGAGAGGCGAATACCCCGTCAAGCCGGGCTTGATCATCGGCCATGAGCCCGTGGGCATTATCCACGAGCTTGGAGAAGGCATAACCGGCCATGAAGTTGGAGACCGCGTCCTGGTTGGCGCAATTACACCATGCGGACAATGTAACTTCTGTTTGGGTGGAAACTGGTCGCAGTGTGGCGGACCACTCGGCGGCTGGAAGTTCGGCAACACCATCAACGGTGCTCAGGCGGAATACTTGCTGGTGCCACACGCCCAGGCAAACTTGGCCAAAATTCCCGACGATCTGGCCGATGAGCAGGTGGTACTGCTGGCCGATATTGCCTCCACGGGTATTTCGGCGGCCGAGAGTGCCGACCTGCAGATTGGCGACACGGTGGCGGTCTTTGCTCAAGGCCCAATCGGTCTCTGCGCAACAGCCGGAGCAAGACTAAAGGGCGCGAGCCTGATCATCGCGGTCGAAGCCGATCCTGTTCGCACCGAGATGTCAAAACGCATGGGCGCGGACGTTGTGCTCGACTTCACCAGAGAAGATGTGGTCGAGAGTATCAAGCACCTCACTCGCGGAAGCGGCGTCGATGTGGCCATCGAGGCGCTAGGAACTCAAACCACCTTCGAGAGCGCACTCCGCGTTCTGAGACCGGGTGGTACTCTCTCGAGCCTGGGTGTGTACTCTGGAAAACTCTTCGTGCCGGTCGAGCCGTTTGCAGCCGGGCTGGGAGATCACAAAATCGTCACTACTCATTGTCCAGGCGGCAAAGAGCGCATGCGCAGGCTGATGGAACTGGTTCGGCATGGGCGCCTGGATTTGACCCCGCTCCTGACGCATACCTTCCCACTCGATCAGATCAACGATGCGTATCAGGCCTTCGCTGAACGGCGCAACGGTGTCATTAAGGTTGCAATCAGGCCCTAGTTTGCAATCCGGGGGAACCCAGACTCGGCAAAACGAGTTTTGCGGTTCCCCCAGTCTATTCATTCCTCGGTGCTCACCAGAAACAAGTCCCAGGTCGCCGGTGTGTTCGGCCGCTGCACCTCGTTCGGTCTTGACAACCCAATCGGACGAAAACGTCAGCCGTTTCCGAAATTGTGATTGTAATCACACGCGTTCGTGACGCTGGACGCTGCAAGCCTCCCAAGCAGCCTCGATAATACCCTTCGAATCAGGCCTTGGAACGGAAGAGAGGCCCACAACTTCGACAACCAAGGAGGCGATCAGATGGATACGCGGCATCGGGTGGCCCTAGTTTTTGCTCTCATACCTATAGTGTTATTGCTGACCGGAAGCAGTCATGCCATCCCGGCTTTTTCACGCCAGTACGGCACATCGTGCAGCACATGTCATGTGGACTTTCCGAAGCTCAACGATTTTGGCAAGGCGTTCAAAGACGCCGGATTCAAGTTTCCAAAAGATGATGAAACCTTTATCAAGATCCCTCCGGTGATGCTCGGCGCGCCGGCCCAGGCGGAAATATGGCCGCACACCATCTTTCCAGGAACGATCCCCGGGCTGCCCCCGATCGGGCTGCGCTTTAACACTTTCTTTCAAGTGGTCAGCGCGAACCGTAATAACTTCAACTTGCAGCATCCGGGCGATCCCACCATGCAGCCGTTCATTCCGCGCACCGATTTCCAGCCGGGATTGCTTAGCATCTTCATGGCGGGAAACTTCGGGAGTGACATTGGATTCTGGGTAGACGATGATATCAGCGTCGGCGGCGCCAACTCAAACGGCGGACTGGGCGATGGCTATCTGAAGTTCGTAAACATTGGCCGTTTTTTGAAACTCCCCAAGGATTTTCTCAGCTTCCGGGTCGGTCAATTTGAACTGGATTTGCCCTTTAGCCAGGCCCGTACCTGGAACCTGAGCGGCTGGGATATCTACGACGAAGCCAATATTGGCGTGTTGAATGGACTATCCCCGCAGCAAAATGTGAACAACGGATTTGCTTTCTCCAGTGCTGCGCAGGGAGTGGAGTTGAGTGGCGGTCATACTTACGGGGGCTACCACTATTCGCTGGCTATCGTGAACCAGAACACCGGCGGGACCCCCGGAAGCGGAGTCAATGTTCCTCCGATTGTAGGTTTTGTCTCCGACTCGAACTTCAAGGATCTATACGGCCGGTTCTCCTACCGTTTTAATCTGGAGCGCGATCCCTCCAGCCGCAAAGAGATTCAAGCGGCAGGAGCAACCGGTCCCCGCGACCATACCTATCTAACTCTGGGCAGCTACTACTTCTACGGTCGATCGGTACAGCGGCTCGCCGGAGCTTCGACCGACGTCATTACGGCGCGCGAACCGTTCTACCGAGTGGGAGGCGACTTCAGCTTCAACTATCGGAACCTGAATTTCTTTGGACTCTACATGGCGGGGCACGATCAGAATTTGCTTCCGTTCCCGGCCGGCGCACCGACCGGATTCGTTGGAGCCCGGGCAGCCACCTTCAGCGGCGGTTGGCTGGAGGCGGACTATCTGGCGCTGCCGTGGATGATGGCCAAAATGCGCTGGGACACGGTCCGATCGACTGCCGACCGGATTAACGGCATCGGATCTGATATTAATAATCCACCTCCGTCATCTTTCTTTTCACCTTTCAGTTCCACACGAAATCGTTTTACCCCGGGTATACAGTTCTTGATTCATGCCAACATCAAGAGCTCTTTTGAGTACCAGATTCGGCCACAGCAGGTCGTCTTTGACCCCACTACTGGAAAAGCACTGACCAGCCCCTTCCGGACTAACTCGGCGGTGGCGGGATTGGAATGGGTTTACTAAAACGGGGAGGTCAACCCTCCCCTACTATTTCTTTTAAACGAGGAGAAACAATGATGAAACGCAGTCTGGCCTTGGCAGTACTGGTGATGACAGCATCTGTGACTTCGCAGGCCGGCACGATCAGCGGGAAAGTTTCAGGTGTGACGGGTGAGTCGGTGGTCTACGTCGACACGATTCAGGGCAAAACTTTCCCGGCTCCGACCCAGCAGCCCGTGATCGATCAGAAGGGTTTGATGTTTCAGCCGCATATCGTCGTGGTGCAGCAGGGCACGACGGTCGAGTTTCTGAACAGCGACAAGGTCGCCCACAACGTGTTCTGGTGTTCCGTCGGCGGCAACAAGAAACTCACCCACAACCTGGGTACTTGGCCGCAAGGCGAGAAGCGTGCGTTCAAGTTCGAGAATCCGGGCGCTGTGGCACTGCTGTGCAATGTCCACCCGGAGATGTCAGGGTACGTCGTGGTTTCGCCCACTCCGTACTTCGCTACCACTGATAAGTCGGGCGAATACAAAATCGAGAATGTCCCCGACGGTAGCTACACCGTAAGCGCGTGGCATGAGGGTGCCAAGAACCAGTCCAAGCCGGTTAATGTGGCTGGCGACAGCAAAGCAGACTTCACCCTGAGCAAATAGAGAAATGGGGAGCGGACGCCGCGTCCGCTCCCTGCCCTCTTCGGAGTAGAATGCGTTCCACCAATCCAACAGACAGGGAAAAGCCATTTTGCTGAAACGCTACAAAGACAAGAGAGTGGACAGGGATTGGTTGAACACCAACTTTCCCTGCATGATGGCTTGTCCAGCCCACACTAACGCGGGCCGATACGTCGCGCTCATTGCAGAAGGGCGATTTGAGGAAGCTTACAAGTTTGCCCGCGATCCCAACCCGTTGGCGAGCATCTGCGGTCGGGTTTGTGCTCATCCGTGTGAAACCGCCTGTCGTCGTGGGGATATCGATCGCCCCATCGCAATACGGGCTCTCAAGCGTTTTCTGACTGAGCGGCATGGTCCTGAATCCAAGCATCCTGTCGACATCAATGCGGGACGCGGCCAGAACAAGCTGCCATTCAAAGTCGCCGTGGTCGGCGGCGGCCCGGTAGGACTATCAGCGGCACATGACTTAGCTCTGATGGGTTACTCGGTTACGATTTTTGAAGCCGCTCCCGTAGCTGGTGGAATGCTTTACCTCGGCATTCCCGAATACCGCTTGCCTCGTGACGTGGTGGAAGCGCAAGTGCGAGAAATCCTTGCGACCGGCGACATCACGCTTAAACTCAATCAGGCAGCCGGACGTGACTTCACGATTTCCGACCTGCGCAGTCAGGGCTTCGATGCAGTGCTCATCGCGGTGGGCGCGCATCGCAGCCGCGATCTAACTATCCCTGGCGTTGATCTGGACGGCGTTTACAAGGGCATCGATTTCCTCCTGAACGTGAACCTCGGCTACAAGTTCACCATCGGCAAGAAAGTCATTGTAATTGGCGGCGGGAACGTCGCCATGGACGTGGCGCGTTCCGCAGCGCGCGAAGTCGTCCGGCAGCATGTCGCAGGCGTAGAAGACATCGAACCTTCGCAGGAGAATGTGAGTGCTGTGGCCACGCGAGAGATGGTGGATGTTTCGCTGTCTGCACTCCGCCTGGGCGCGCAGGAAGTGCATCTCGTCTGCCTGGAGAAACGCGAAGAAATGCCGGCGGCGCTGGAAGAGATTGAAGAAGCGGAAGGGGAAGGCATCCTCATGCATCCCGGCCTCGGCCCCAAGCGCATGATTGGCAAAGATGGACGGGTTGTGGCGCTGGAGACACTGAAGACGAAATGGGTTTTCGATCAGAATAAGCGCTTTAATCCTGCGTTTTACGAGGGCAGTGAAACACAACTGGAATGCGACACGATCATCATGGCCATCGGTCAGGCTCCCAGGCTCGATTTTTTGAAGCCCGAGGACAGTGTGGACATCTCGCCACGAGGGCTGATTGCGGTGAATCCGCAAACGTTGATGACCTCCGCGAACGGCATTTTTGCCGGCGGTGACTGTGTCTTTGGCCCGCGCTTAATCATTGATAGCGTGGCAGACGGTAAACGGGCTGCTGTGGGAATTGATGAGTTCCTCCGTGGCCAGAAGCATCCCGAGCCCGTTGTGGAAGTCGAAATCTTTAAGCGGCACAGCATGCCGTTGGAGTTGCTGGATCTCTCACGACAGCCGATCCCGATGCTTCCACTCGAACGCCGCACCGGAGTGACGGAAGTCGAAGTCGGCTACGACGCGCGGTCCGCGATGGAAGAAGCGCAGCGCTGCCTGCACTGCTGGGTGAACACAGTGTTTGAGGGCAGCCCCGAAGACGGGAGCATGTGCATCCTGTGCGGCGGTTGCGTGGATGTGTGTCCGGAAAACTGCCTGGAACTAGTTTTACTGGATCGCATCCAGTTCGAGCCTGAAGCCGTGCAGCAGATCCGGGAGCACCAGGAATTGTTTGGCGTGGAACTGGACGAAGTAGCAGCCGACGAACTCGGCATCGTAACCGGTTCAGCCATGCTGAAAGACGAAACCCGCTGTATCCGCTGCGGGCTCTGCGCCGCGCGCTGTCCGGTCGGCACCATCAGCATGGAGTCCTACAATCTGGTTTCAGCGGAGCCGACCGGATTGATTTCGGTGGAAGCGATTGACGGCCCATTCAGACCTCAAGTTCCTGTCGCGACTGGAGGCGCAAGGTAACCAGTGTCCGAGAAAAAACAACTCGTGCCGCAAGAAGCAACGCCCGAGTTCAACCGCCGTGCGTTCTTCGTAAAGCTGGGATTGGGATCGCTGAGTATCGCCGCGGCTGGCACGGCGGCATTTGCATACCAGTTTTTATCGCCGAACGTTTTGTTCGAGCCCTCTCCCATCGTCAAGGCAGGCAAGCCGGAAAGCTACCCAGTAGACTCCGTGACGCTGGACATGAACTCAGGAATTTACCTCATCCATGCCAAAGAAGGTTTTTTTGCGCTAAGTGCCGTCTGCACCCACCTCGGTTGCCTGACGGCATGGAAACCTGAGTTGGGGATCATCGCTTGCCCTTGCCATGGCAGCAAGTTCAAGCGCGAGGGACAAAAGATTGAAGGTCCGGCGCCCAAGCCGTTGCCCTGGCTGCAGACCTGGGTCAGCGACGAGGGCGATCTGATGGTGGACCGTTCCATCAATATTCGTCCGATGCAGTTCGTGAGGACATAACGTGGCGAAAACAATCGCGAACTATTTCGAGGATTTACGCGGCACGCGGGTTTGGCGTTCGGTTTTCCGTAGCGGGACCGGATCCAGCACTCTGCACCGGGCGCTTGCGGTGCAGCAGAACGTGTTCCTGCACCTTTTTTCCACCAAGGTACGGACCCGAATGCTCGGCTTCAGCGTGACCTGGTATCTGGGCACGCTGACGTTCGGAACGTTTCTCATATTGGTAAGCACAGGAATTCCCCTAATGTTCTATTACCATCCTTCGGTGCCGCAGGCCTATGCTGATACCAAGGATCTGCAGTTCGTAGTCTCCTCCGGCTTATTCCTCCGCAACCTGCACCGCTGGTCGGCGCATGCCATGGTGTTTCTTGTGTTCGCGCACATGTTCAAGGTGTTCTACCGTGGCGCCTACCGCCCGCCGCGCGAGTTCAATTGGGTAATCGGAGTCATCCTGTTACTGATTACCCTGCTGCTCAGCTATACGGGCTACCTGCTGCCCTGGGATCAACTGGCCTTTTGGGCGATCACTGTGGGTTCTAATATTGCTTCCGCTGTGCCGGTTGTGGGTAACAAGGTTCATTTCCTCATGCTGGGCGGCAATGTAGTGAACGCCAATGCTCTGCTGCGTTTTTACGTGCTGCATTGCATGGTCCTGCCGCTGGTAGCGATGCTCTTTGTCGCAGTGCATTTCTGGCGCATTCGCAAAGACGGCGGCCTCTACGCGCACAAGAGTGAACCAAAGACGCTCGTGGCGGAATCGGTTCCCGCCGCCGCTGAGAGAACCAAATGAGCGATCCGAAAGATTTTGTCGCCGGCATGGATTCGAATGCGCGCAAGTCGCCGAAACGTGTTGTCTTCGTCACCCGGCGAATCTCGGCGCAAGTCAAGGCAACAGACGAAGACCAGGTGCAGACGTATCCGGAAGTTCTCTTCCGTGCAATCGTTGCCATTGAAGTGTTAACGATCTCGTTAGTGGCAGTGGCTCTTCTCTTCAATGCGCCCCTCGAGGGCATTGCCGATCCCTCACATACGCCCAACCCCGCCAAGGCGCCTTGGTACTTCCTCGGCTTGCAGGAAATGCTGCACTACTTTCCACCCGTGGTCGCAGGTGTGCTGGCTCCGACTCTGGTGGTGATCGCGCTGATCGTGATTCCGTATTTCAACATCAACATCGAGGCCGACGGCGTATTCCTGAAAGATCGCAAACGTCGGATCCTTATTTTCTATCTGTCGGCACTCGGGCTCTCACTATTCTTATTGCTGTTTGATGTGTACGTCGCGCTGGTACCAACCCTGATCGTGGCCGGGTTGATGGCTCTGGCGGCGCACAGTTCTCCGCAGTCAGCTTCGGCGTTCCGACGTTATCTTGCGTCCAAACCACTTTCGTTCTGGATCATGACCTGGTTTCTGTTCGAGCTGGTTGTACTCACGGCGGTTGGCACTTTCTTTCGCGGCCCGGGCTGGTCCTGGGTGTTGCCCTGGAGAACTTGATTGCAATCGCTTAGGAAGATCGTGTCGTCCGCATGGCAGACGTTATTCGGTCATCCAGTGCGTGCATTTGGCGTGGTCAGCCTCCTGCTCTTGATTTCGCTGGCCATCGCTCCCGCCAAGAACCATTTCAGCGAATGGCGTCACTATCAGAATCGGTATCTAGCGCTGGTTCGGGGCCGGGGAGATGCCGTAACGCTACAACGCCACTTCCACGAAGGAATCCAGCAGATCTGGCTTCCAGAGCTCGCAGTCGTCGATCGCTGCACCACTTGCCACGTCGGACTGAAAGAAGCCAGCTTGGCGGATGTCAGCACGCAACCGTTCCGCCGGCATCCCGTGATCCCGCACACTTCTGACCAGTTCGGTTGTGTAACTTGCCATCGCGGACAAGGTCCTGCGACTACCGTTGAGGAAGCCCACCGCAGTACGCTGGCCTGGGAGCAGCCGCTTTTGCCGGCGCGGTATCTGCAATCCTCCTGCGGGCAATGCCATCGCGCCGCTTTGACTGGTACACCGCAACTAAACTTAGGCCGCAATCTGTTGGGGCGATATGGCTGCGTGCATTGTCACACGATCAAACTACCCGATGGTGGCGTGATCAAGCCGACCGACGATCCGCCTTCGCTTTCTCACATCGCCGACAAGAGCACGCGGGAATGGATTTATGCGTGGTTGAAGGATCCTCAGGCCTACGCCGTCACCGCCACGATGCCGAATTTCAAATTGAGCGATCGGGACGCGCGCGATATTTCGGCTTTCCTGATCGCCAACAGCACACCAGTCCCTGGAGACACGGTACCAGCCACGAAAGACCAGAAAGCAGTTGATCCGACGGCTGGAGCAAGCTTGTATGGAGAATCATTCTGCGCCTCCTGCCATGCCGTGCAGAACGCCGCTGGGAATGTGGTCGGCGGCGATGTCGGTCCGGAACTAACCCGGATCGGCAGCAAGGTGAAGCCAGAGTGGTTGCGAGCATGGTTGCACAACCCACGTGTCTACGATCCGGAAACCGCCATGCCGCACTATCGTTTCACCGATCAGCAAGTTGCCTTGCTTATGGCCTTCCTCGGAAACAAGACTGATTCCGATCTGCTGGCCAATGTGCATCTCGACGCTCCCACCCCGGAGCAGATTGCCCGCGGCAAGCTTCTGGTGACCGAGTACGGTTGCGCCTCATGCCACGAGATCAGCGGTCTCAAGAAACCGGACAACTTTGCTCCGGAGTTGACTCGCATTGGGAGCAAACCAATCACGCAGATTAGTTTCCTGCCGGGCATGCCGCACACTGTGCCGGAGTACATCTCGTCGAAGATTCGTCAGCCCCGTTCGTTCGGGGCAGCATTGAAAATGCCTCAATACAGCTTTGCACCCGCACAAGTTGATGCTCTGACAACTGCATTGCTCTCGCTCACGGACCGGGCACAGAACTTGCCAATGGCTTTGACCGTACCCTCGAACCCCCCTTCGAATTACCAGCCCGCAGGCAAGGCTGGACAGCTCATGGCGGACCTGGCCTGCTTCAGCTGCCACGCGATTAACGGCCGCGGCGGCGACATGGCTCCTGACCTGACATGGGAAGGCAGCTCGGTGCAGCGCCCGTGGCTGCAAGAATTTCTGAAGAACCCCAACACGCTACGTCCGGCGCTGATCCGCCGCATGCCGAAGTTCAACCTCTCGGATGGCGAGATCACAGATCTAACCGACTACATCATGACCGTTTATCAGACTCCGGCATTCGATCGCGACTCGTTGTCCTCCAGCGGGTATGCGCCTGCTCAGGTGGAGCAGGGGAGACAGCTTTTCTATTCCAAATATGCGTGCCAGTCTTGTCACATCGTTGATACCAAGGTCGACAAAGGCTACATCGGACCGACGCTCACGCAAGTAGGCTCGCGCCTGAATGCTGCCTGGATTTACCACTGGCTAAAGGACCCACAGACCATGCGGCCCGGTACCATCGAACCGAACCGCAATATGAACGACGAAGATGCCCGCGCCCTGACCGCATTCCTGATGACGCTCAAGAGCTCCAGCAAACTGGAGATGAAAAAATGAAGAGACAACTGCGGACACTCTTCGTAGTCTCCCTCGTTTTCCTAAGTGCTGGGTGTGCTCGCAAGCCGGGACCAGTCTCTGCCCTAAAGCCCACGGCGTTTGGCGCCGCACTCGTAGAGTCAAGTGGAGGCAAACAGATCGGCGCAACCGGCATGGTCCTCGCTCAGCCCCTGGTCGTGCAGGTCAACAATGAACAAGGGACGGCTGTCACTGGAGCACTGGTCGAATTCAGCGGGCCTGCGGGCGTCAGCTTTGATCCTCCGAGCGGGTTAACCGACTCCAGCGGGCAGCTCAGCACCAACATCGATCTGGGCGCCATGGCAGGCCGATATCAACTCACCGCGCACACATCTACCAAAGCTCAGAAATCAGTCGAGCTGAAGATCGAAGAAATTGCGCTAGGATATCAGCAACAGGTAGGATACCGGCTCGACGACAAATATTGCACCCGCTGCCACAACCCAGAGTCCACGCCGGAGCGTGTTTCCAACTACGATAATCTTGAGGTCAAGCCGCACTCGTTCACCGAGGGCGACACCCTAAACAAAATGAGCGGTGCCGAACTGACAGCCATCATCAGTCACGGCGGACCGGCACTGAACAAGTCAGCATTGATGCCACCCTACGGCTATACCCTCAGCAAGACAGAGATCGAGGCGCTGATTTCTTACATCCGTCTGATTTCCGATCCGCCCTATCATGCTTCCGGAATGGTCTATGCACAAAAATAAGGCTGGTGGGCTGGGCCTAGTACTGTTTGTTGCCAGCGCCGCGCTTGCTCAGGTTGTATCGCCGGTAGAAATCAAAGACCCAGTACTGCGCGCCCTGCAGCAGCAATACATGAACGACTTGAAGCTGGCAGGCCAGGAAATTCTGGCAACCCAGTTCGATTATCCGTTCTACCTCAGCCGCAAGCTCGACCTCGACCAAGCACAGCAACTACGCGCGGATCAGCATTCCATCCGCTTCGATAGCTATAACGGCAAGACTGTGGTCGCGATCACGGGCAACTACTATGCTGCTTACTCAGCGGAAAAGATCAATCCCGAACAGCGGGCCCGGAGCACTTTTCTCAACGTGGTGATGCTGGTCTTGCAAGCCGCAGTTCCGCGCTTTCAGAGCAACCAGCATGTTCAAGGGTACGCCGTGGAGGTTTCGCATCACATTATGGGGAAAGTGATGGGCGTCTCCATGGAGCGTCCGGAAAACCTGATGGTGTTTCTGCCGCAAGGCGCTGCCTTAAGGCTGCTTGCCTCCAAAGATAAGGACACGCAACAAGCGGCGCTGATGCAGGGGCAGACCTTTGTTAATGCTCAGCCCATTACTATCTGGCTCAACGGAGCAGGGCCCCAGTTGGCTGCGAATGCTCCCGCGGCCGACAATTCCACGGACGGCCCATCTGCTCCAGCCCAAACTGGAGCCGAAATCGTTCCCGGCGGAAACAGGGACGTACAACTGCCAGGTACCACGGCAACTTCGCCGAGTTTGTCGAAGCCAAAAGAGCCACCAGCGCCTCCAGTGCGTGATACCTCGCCACAGGCGTTGTCTTCATTGCAAGCCTCTAACCAGCAAGTGGTCGATCAGATCGTGAAAGAGTTGGATCCGCAGGCCCACTTCGTTTCCTACGCGCCGCCGAAATTCATCGCTTTCCGCCAGGGAATCTATCTTGGGCTTTCGTTGAACACGGCGCTCCCCGACTCCGCCGCTGGATCACGGTACAAGCTTGCAGCGACGGCCTTTGATGACCACATTGCACATCTCATTCGGCTGGTGCTGGCGTATTTCAAAGATCAGCAACAATTTGACGGGATCAGCTTCAGTACGACCATCCACCTTTCAGGCAAATCAGCCACCAGCGCATCCGAAGCCGTGGAGTTCTTCTTTCCGTTTACCGCTCTGCGCTGCTACGAGCGTTACGATTGCACAGGCCAGCAGTTAATCGACGCCGGCACCGTTCTGATTGACGGCGAGCGCGTCAGCTTGGACCTGCAGATCGCAGAAGGCGGTTCCTCTAATCGGTAATTTTACTAAGCCCATTTTCGCCTTGTGAGAGAGGTAAAGGCCGTGCTGCATTTTGTCCGAATCATGCACCCATGCCTGCAGTCGATCGCTTGTCTCGTGGAGCCAGTTGTGGGCCGTTTACCGCCGAAACCAAGGTCACGTTTGTGATTGTGATCACAACCGACTGTGATCACTGTCCTCCGCGGCGCTCCACGACCTTCCTTATAATTGCGCCCATTCGAGGCACTCATAAGCAGGAAAAATGCAAAAGACAATGAAAGCAGCGATTGTCGAGAAGTTTGGTGAGCCGCTAACGATAAGGGAACTTCCCCTTCCAACTCCGGGGGCCGGGACAGGTGCTTATGCAAGTAATTTCGAGCGGCGTCTGTCACACGGACTTGCATGCGGCTGATGGTGATTGGCCGGTAAAGCCGACTCTGCCCTTTATCCCTGGACACGAAGGTGCCGGATTCGTGGTTTCACTTGGGCCCGGCGTCAAGCATCTCAAGGAGGGCGACCGCGTGGGGATGGCATGGCTGCACAGTGCGTGCGGCTATTGCGAATTCTGTCTCTCCGGTTGGGAAACACTCTGTCATTCACAGCAGAATTCGGGCTATTCCGTAAATGGAAGTTTTGCTGAGTACGTTCTGGGACAGGCCGACTACTTGGGTCGTATCCCGGAGAAACTCTCCTTCACCGATGCGGGCCCGATCCTCTGTGCCGGTGTTACCACATACAAAGGATTAAAGGAAACGGAAGCCCGCCCTGGAGAATGGGTGGTGATTTCGGGAGTGGGCGGTCTGGGCCACGTTGCTGTCCAATACGCGAAGGCTATGGGGCTACACGTCGCAGCCGTCGATCTCGGAGCGGAGAAACTGCAATTGGCTCGTAAGCTCGGGGCAGAACTGACGGTGGACGCAGCGACCGAAGATCCATCGCGCGCGATCCAGGAAAAAATCGGAGGAGCTCAAGGGGTTCTCGTGACAGCGGTATCGCCAGTTGCCTTCAAACAGGCCGTTGGTATGCTTCGCCGCGGTGGCACTTGCGTCTTGAACGGTCTGCCTCCCGGCGAGTTTTCCGTCTCCATCTCGGCCTCAGCAGTTGCTCGACTGAGCAACAAGTGAAACCGCCATCCACCAGAGATTGCGGATTCAAGCTTCCGCTCGCCAACTCCAGGTTGGCGTAGCTGGTCTGGAAGTGATAAACGGCCTCCCAGTAGTCGGTCTGGCTGCGGCGCGCCGCATCTTCAGCGCCCAACAGATCGGTAATCGTGGTCAGTCCGCCGTCGTAGCGGTCCTGGTTGATGCGCAGACTCTCCTGTGCCTGGGCGATTGCCGCTCGGGCCACTTCGATCTGCTGCCGGTTGGTGTCTGTCTCGTAGTAGGCTCGCCGGACTTCGAGGCGAACTGCGTCGCTAGCTGCCTGCTTCATCGCCACGACCTTTTCTTCGAGCGCTCGCTGTCGGGAAAGTTCCGCCCGTTTGGCACCGCCCTGAAAGATGTCGAATTGCACTTCGATCCCACCCAGCCAGTTGTTGCCTCCATCGCCAGCCAGGAACGTGCGGTTATCCATTTCCCAGCCCGCAAAAGCGTTCACCCGCGGACCAAATGACGACTTGGCCATCGAGACGCTCTGCCGCTGGGCTGCTTCCTCGGAGGCGATGCGCTTCAAGTCGGGGCGATTTGTGAGTGCTTGCTTTTCGACTTCCTGCAGCGGGGCGATCGGAAGCGCGCTCTCAGCCAATCCTTCGGCGAGCTGAAACGGAGATTCAACCGGCATGCCCATTGCCGTGTTCAGTTCCGCTCGCGCCTCCTCCAGAGTGTTCCTGGCCCGGATCACTTCCTGCTGTCGCGCCGCCATGCGAACCTTCGCAGTCAGGAGATCCGACTCTACAGTCAGCCCGGTGTCGAATCTCGCACGGCTGCGCTCCATAATCGCCTGGGCCGTCTTGGCAGATTGCTCGGCAACTTCCAGTTGCTTGGCTGCCAGTAGAACGTTGTAGTAGGAGCTGACCACCCGGAAGACAGTCTCCTGACCCGTGCGGTCCAACTGGTGTCCGATAGCCTCGTTCATCTGCTTTGCCTGATTGATCGCGTGCCAACTGGCGAATGAGTCAAACAGGTTCCAGGTTCCAGCAAACCGCGGTGTGAAGTTGCCGAAGGGCAGTGGTGTGTTCAGCTTGCTCAGCGCGAAGTCGGCGGCGGTAAAACGCTGTTGCCGTAGCTGGCTGCCGAACACGTAAACAGGATCATTGCCACGGCTGGCTGTTTCAGAAAAACTCAAGTGAGGCATGAGGAACGAGCGTGCCTCGCGAACACCCGCAGAGGCCACCTTCGTATCTGCAATCGCCACCTTGCGCAGCGGATTTTTCTCCAGCGCGATGTTCACCGCCTGCTGCAGGGTGAGGTACGAAGGCTGGGCCTCTTGTTGAGCCGATGCTGCCACGATAGGCAGCCAGGCGGCGAGGCTCAGAGCCACTTTGAAGAAAGCTTTCAACCTTGCACTCCCGCGGCCTGAGCCGGCTTCATCCACTCGGTCTTGTCTTCAACGATTTCGTAGGTTGTGTGAAAACTCGCGGTTTTCTGCACCATGGCCCCCACCGAGCAATACTTTTCCTCGGAGAGACGGATGGCCTCCTCCAGCGCCGCCACGTCGATTTCAAAGCCTGTTACCACATGGTGGATTCGTACTGCCGTGAACACCTGGGGCGGGCGTTCCGCTTGATCGGCCTCGACCCGCACCTCGTAGCCGGTCACTTTTTGGTGGTACTTCTGGCGGAGGATGGTGACAACGTCGAACGCCGTGCACCCGGCCAATCCGGCGGCGACCAGTTCAATCGGCTTTGGGCCGGTGCTTCCGGCTGCATCGTCTAACAACAGGTGATGGCCGCTTCCGGTCTGGGCCACAAATTGGCGCTGCTGCTTAAGTGATTGAGTCAGTGCGACTTTGGCTGTGATCATGATTGCCTCCTGCTGTTTCGTTTCTTAGGAACACACGAATAAATGCAGGAAGCTGGTTTTTGTTACAGGAATTTGTCGAGAAAAGTTAGGAGGGGCTTCTGAGCAAGTAACCTAAGTGCGGAGTGAAGCGATACGGCTGTAATTCTTCAAGATTTGCTTCCGCAGCCTGGCCGCCTTTTTGCCGTTTGGACACTCGGCGGGCGATTTCCGGCACTGTTCGATGGTCGCTTGCAGAGTGGAGAGAAATGCCTTGCAAGGCTCGCAGCCGTCCAGATGCTTTTCCAGTTCATCGCACATTGAGTCATCCAGTTGTTCGTCGAGATAATTCGAGAGTTCCGCGAACATTGCCTTGCAGCGAACGGGTCTTGGCTCAGTGGCGGTCGCGGTGCGCGACGGGACGGGCGGTATGTGCTTGCCGCGCCCCTGCCTTCGTTTCATGAGTTCCTTGCGCACAAATAACCTTGCCCGATGAAGGCGGACACGTACAGTACCTGCGCGCAAGCCTGTTATCTCTGCGGTCTCTTCGTCAGTCAGTCCCTCCATGTCGCGCAAAACTAGAACGATACGGTACTGCGGCAGCAGTTTCTGTATGGCCTCTCGCAGCCATCGCGCCTCTTGGCTTCGTATCGCGAAGTCCTCGGGCTTAACGCCGAGTTGAACAGTCGCTTCCAGTTCCTCTCGATCTGGCATCAATTCTTCAAGCGAAAGTTCTTGCTTCGGTGCGAACTTGCTCCTGCGGCGGCTCATCAGACAGCGGTTCTTTGCGACTTTGTACAGCCAGACGACCAGCGCCTTCGGACTATCGAACTTTGATAGGTGGGGCAATGACTTCAGCAATACCTCCTGCATGGTGTCCTCGGCATCTTCACGTCGCCCGCAGACATGCATACTGAATGAAAACACTGATTGCTGAAGCAAGGTGAGCGCCTCGTCCAATGACGCGCTGCCGTTGCGCCTCAACAATTCGATGGCTTTGTGGACTTCTTCCCGCATCCATTCGCTCACATTACCAATGACTCAAGCGCTGCGTACTAGCGGTACTGGCCCGCACCAAGCGACGTGATTTCAGTCACAGCGATGTTCACCTGGGCACCGTTATACTCGGTTGTCTCATGACGAAACGGATCCTAATCGTATTTTCTGCGATACTGATAGTCCTTGTGGCATTTGGGACTTATGCCAGCATTCAAGTCCACGCCACTCCTGCTGAGGAGGCCCGACCTCTTCCCGGAGACGATCTGATTCGGCAACCCTTGGGATCGGTCAATCACGCTATCACAATTCGTCGCCCTCCTCGTGACGTCTGGCCGTGGCTGGCCCCGATGGGGCTCCGGCCGCGCCGGATGGTACGCATACGACCTCATCGATAACCGCGGCCATTGCAGCGCCGAGCGCATCCTGCCCGAGTACCAAAACATCGGCGTGGGAAGCGTACTCCGTGCACTTCCCGGAGCTAGGGACGTGTTTCTGGTGGCGCAGTGCGAGACGGAGCGCAGCCTCGTTCTTTACTGGCGATTGCCCAGCGGCAAGTATCAGACCACCTGGGCGTTCGTCCTGGAACAACCGCAGCCTGACCGAACGCGCTTGATCGTACGCGGTCGCGTGGCACCCGGCTATCACCCCTATGGCCTGCCCGAGTGGCTGGCCATAACAACCGGGCGCTTGGCGCATTTCATCATGCAGCGCAAGCAGTTGCTGGGCATTACTCGCCGGGCCGAAGCGCACGAGCTGACGACATCGCGCTCGCCCGAACCCGCGGGCTGGAGCGAACTCCGATACTGCTATCATTGGTTGAATATTAGGACCAATTACATTGGCGAAGAAAACAGAGAGAGACTCCGACGCCCTCCAGATCGAAGTGTTCGAACGGCAAGCGCGGATCTGCAAAGCATTTGCGAATACCAAGCGACTGGGCATGCTTGACTTACTGGGCAAGTGCGACTGGGCTGCCTCTGATCTTCAGGAACAACTAGGCATTTCTAAAGCCAACCTCTCGCAACACGTTGCGATTTTGAAGGCGGCAGGCATTGTTGCTTCACGGCGCGATGGCAAAGCAGTCTACTTCTCACTGACCATGCCGGAAGTGAAGAGCGCCTGCAAACTAATTCGGGACGTCCTGCGTGCACAGATTCGAGATGGCCGCCGATTGTCGGTCTAACGGGAGGACATAACAGCGATGGCAAAATTGCCGAAGCAGGTGAATCAATTCAGCAAGCAGTACCCGAAAATATGGCACGCCTTTAATGAACTGGGCGAGCGCTGCCACGAGGCTGGTCCTCTTGACGAGAAGACTCGCCGCTTAATTAAACTTGCGCTGTCAATTGGCGCTGGCCTCGAAGGGGCCACCCACTCAGCAGTACGAAATGCGCGTAGGACTGGCGTCACTGCAGACGAAATCAATCACGTCGCGCTTCTGGCCGTCACTACTTTGGGCCTCCCCGCGGCAACCAGAGCGATGACGTGGATTGGGGACCTGCAAGAGGCAGAATAGCTTCATACCGCCAGTTGTTGTCCGCTGCGAATCTGTGCTCGCAGCACATTGCGAATCAATTGACAGGCTTGCTTCACCTCGGGAATTGCCAGCGAGCAGTACACCTGTTTGCCCTCACGATGAGTTATGATCACGCCCGCTGCCCTCAGAATGGTCATGTGCTGCGACAAATTCGCTCGTGATATTGAAAGCTGTTCCTGGAGTTCGGAAGCCGCGTAGGGACGCTGCGCGATCATATCGAGGATACGAAGGCGAATCGGATTCGCGAACGCTGGAGGTTTAGAGGGAGTGGCAGAATCTGAATACGGGGAATGACAGTATAGTCGTGAGATGGCTGACCATGTATCCACATCTCGGAAGCGGAAGCCGCCAGCGACTTCGATGGGCTGCTGGCGCGGGTACGGAAGTCGTGATCGAGAGTGGCAAGCTGCCCGTGGCGGCGATCCATGCCAATCCCGCCTCGCCTGTCCATCTCGGAGTGCATCGCGTTGCTAGCCGAGGACTCGACGGCGAACATCGATGCTGATTCGCCAGAGATGTGGAGGCCGCTGTAGAGAGTCATCGCGAGCCG
>Ga0137390_10000213_pt1 | contig 36773 bp, 29 predicted proteins | sample 15con2h24AmetaG_FD_104937 | JGI IMG/M metagenome (GOLD analysis project Ga0137390, IMG submission 104937) | Vadose zone soil microbial communities from Angelo Coast Range Reserve, California, USA - 15con2h2.4A metaG | ecosystem: Environmental > Terrestrial > Soil > Vadose zone > Saprolite... | reverse complement strand
GGTTTCCGGCACCGTTGTTCTCCAGACTGGAAATCCCTTCACCGTTTACGCAGATCAGGCCAACTACACGCAAGCAGGTTCGACTTTTCCGAACCGGAATCCCGGAGTCAGTTGGAAGCCAGCGCACCAATCCATCCAGAACTGGTATAACGCAGGGGCCTTCCTTCGACCCGCCGATGGAACCTTCGGCAACGTGAGAAGGAACAGCCTCTATGGGCCGGGACTTAAGGTTTTCAATTTCTCAGCCGCCAAGTCTTTCACGGTGCCTTACGGAGAAGGAATCAAAGTCGAGTTTCGCGCCGATGCCCAAAACGTGTTCAATCATGCCAGCTTCGGCAATCCAAGCACGGGTCTTGGCGGTTCTTCCGGCCCGGGCACACCTTACACCAGCACGAGCTCCATCAGTTCGTTAACAGTCAACGGGCGCAACCTGCAACTTGCGCTGCACGTCAGCTTCTAACACTGGGCAATTTTGTCCTGAACAAGAGACGGCGATTCGTCGCCGTCTCTTCCTTTTTGCGTCATACTCTATGATTCGCCCCACTATATAATCTGGATGGTTCAGAATGATTCCGAAGTTTCGAATTGCCTCTGCGGGGTTCGTCCTACTGCTCTGCGCTACATCCGGTCTCTCTCAGGCGACAGAAGACAAGCAGAAGGCGTTTGCGGAGCACCTCCAAAAAGCAACCGGCTACCTCCGTGAAAAGAAGCCTGCCCTGGCGATTCCGGAGTTCCAGGCCGCGGTGGCCATTGATCCCACAAATGTGGATGCGCAGGCAAACCTGGGCGTTCTGCTGTTCTTTCAGGGGAAGGCAGCCGACTCCATTCCCCACTTTCGCGCCGCCCTAGAGGGGCAGCCCGGCCTGTCGAAGATTCAAGGCTTGCTGGGAATGGCCGAGAGCCGCACCCAGGACTTCGCGAATGCGCGCAAGGATATGGAAGCTGCCTTCCCTGCGCTCCTGGACCAGCGGTTTCAGGTGCAACTTGGACTGGAGCTTGTCGGCCTCTACACGCAAAGTGGCGACCTGGAGAACGCAGCGGCGGTCATCGCGCAGTTGCGGCAGGCAGCCCCCGATAGCGCGGAGGTGCTCTATGCCGCCTACCGCACCTATTCCGATCTTGCGGGCGAGTCGATGCTCGCCCTTTCATTGGCTGCTCCGGACTCCGCGCACATGCACCAGTTGCTGGCTCACGAAGACACCCGGCAGGGAAATACCGCCGGTGCCATCGCGCAATATCGTAAGGCAATTGCCATCGATCCGCATCTTCCGGGCGTTCATTTCGAATTGGCCGAACTGCTCCGTACCTCGACGGACGAGACAGTGAAGAAAGAGGCCGAACAGGAATACCACGCCGCCACGCGGGAAAATTCCCAGGATGAGAAGGCGATTCTCAGGCTCGCGGAGCTTGACGTGCAAAAGGGGAATACCGAGCAGTCTTACAAGGAATACACAAAAGCCGTCGAACTGCAGCCCACCGACGCGGATGCAAAGTTGGGATTGGCCAAGATTTTGATTGCGATGAATCAAACGGACAAGGCGCTGGCGCTGCTCGAAGACACCGTGAAACTGGAGCCCACTAACGCCACCGCGCACTACCGCTTGGCGACGCTCTATCGGAAAATGGGGCGTGCGGACGATGCCAAGCGCGAGGTCGAACTCTACCAAAAATTTAAGGAGATGAAAGAGAAGCTGCGCGCACTCTACAAAGAACTTCAGATTCAGCCCAAGGAGATTCGTGCGGACGAACAGGATGAAAAATAGCACCGGAGCGCGAGGCATCTCTGCAACGTCGAAGATACTGCCGACTGCATTTCTCCGATCGTGCACGGTGCTTTTCATCCTCTGCCTGAATGTGGCGGCAATGGGACAAATGGGAACGCCCACCCCGCTTCCACCTGCAGAGCGTAAAAAGGCGGAGGCCGAGAGCAAGGCAAGCGGCGCACTGGCCAACTATCCGCATTTGGTGGATATTACGGATTCCACCGGCATTCATTTCGAACACCTGTCGAGTCCTGAAGCAAAATTCATTGCGGAGTCGATGAGCGGGGGAGTCGCGCTGATCGATTACGACGGCGATGGCTGGCAGGACATTTATTTTACGAATGCGCAGAGCGTGGAGATGGCCCTGCATGGCGCCAAAGCTCGGAGCGCCTTATTTCACAACAACCACGATGGAACATTCACGGATGTCACCGACAAGGCAGGGGTAGGCTATCCCTGCTGGGCGATGGGCGCGGTCGTTGGCGATTACAACAACGACGGCCGACCTGATCTGCTGGTGACCTGTCTGGGCGGCGTGGTGCTCTATCGCAACAACGGCGACGGAACATTTACCGATGTGACCAAGGCCAGCGGACTTGCCGGTGACTCCGGGTGGGCGACGGGAGCGGCCTTTGGCGATTATGACGGTGATGGCTGGGCTGATCTCTTTGTGTCCCATTATGTGGATTTTCACCTGGACGATCTGCCCGCATTCGGTTCCGGCAAATCGTGCAAATACCTGGGACTCGATGTGCAGTGCGGCCCGCGCGGGCTGAAGGGATCTGCCGACAATCTTTACCACAATAACGGGGATGGGACGTTTACCGATGTATCGAAGAAATCCGGAGTCGACGATCCCGAGCACCGCTATGGCCTGACCGCCATCTGGTCGGATTTCGACAATGACGGAAAACTCGATCTCTTTGTTACGAACGACGGCCAGGCGAACTACTTGTACCAGGGCGACGGCACGGGAAGATTCGTCGATGTCGCTCTCACTTCCGGCGTGGCGGCGAACGAGGACGGACTTGAACAGGCAAACATGGGAGTGGCCTTCGGCGACTATCTGCACACCGGGCGCATGTCTCTGTTGCTTTCGCACTTTGACAATGAGTACGCTGCCCTCTGTCGCAACGATAGTGGAATGAACGATGGAGGAATGAACTTCACCGATATGTCGATCGCTTCGGGCGTTGCCAGGGGCACGCAAGGCTATGTGGGCTGGGGAGACGCCTTCGTCGACTTCGACAACGATGGCTGGGAGGACTTCTTCCTGGTCAACGGACACGTGTATCCGCAGGTGGATAGCGCTCACACGGCCACCAGATACCTGGAGCCGAAGCTTCTGTTCGTCAATCAACGAGACGGAACCTTCAAAAACGCGAGCAGGCTGGCTGGAGAGGCGATTCAGATCGGGCAGGTAAGCCGCGGGCTTGCTGTGGGCGATCTTTTCAACGACGGAAAGATGGAGGCGGTGATTGAAAACCTGGTGGGCAAGCCCATGGTTCTACGTCCCGAAGGAGGCCCGCAGAACCATTGGGTCAGTTTTCAACTGGAAGGCGTAAAGACGAATCGTCTGGCCTTGAATGCGCGCGTACGAGCCACAGCCGGAGACCTGGTGCAAGTGGGCGAAGTCCTCAGCGGCGGAAGCTACCTGTCGCAGCACGATCTGCGAATCCACCTCGGCCTGGGCAGCCACGAGCGTCTCGATCAGGCTGAAGTCTTGTGGCCAGATGGGAAAAAGGAAACGCTCACCAATCTGGCTGCCGACCGGTTTTACACGGTGCGCGAAGGGAAGGGAGTAGTCTCCAGCAAACTGCCAGAGCATCGCGTGAAGCTTCCTTAGTATGGCCATCGGCACAACCGCAAATCGTCTCCGTGCAGTCCTGCTATTGGCGGCGCTGTTTCCTGGAGGAGGACCCTCTGTTGGGGCGCAGAACACCGGCCATCCCGCTGAGTCTCCCCTCATGCGGCAATTCCACCAAGCGCTCAGCCTCGCCGAGCACGGCGACAGGCAGGGGGCAATGAATGTTGTCCTTCACTTGCTTGAGCACCGTCCGGATTTTGCGCCGGCAATCAAGCTGAAGGGCATGCTGCTGGAGGAGGCAGGCCGTACCTCCGAGGCGGCGACCGCCTATGAAGACGCTCTGAAGCTCGCGCCGAACGACGAAGATCTCCTGCTGAAAGCAGGCCTCTACAAACTGTCCGCGGGCCAAACGAAAGAAGCCATCAAGCTGCTGCAACGCTGCATCCGGATTCTTCCCGGCGACGGAGATGCACAGTATTATCTGGCCCAGGCCTATCACCTGAATGGGCAGGACGACCTGGCGTTGCGCGCCATCCAGCAGGGCTTGAAAGCCGAGCCCGACAATGTATCGGTGTGGCAGAAGTACGGAGAACTGCTGTGCGGTACTGGGGATTGCCAAGCGGGGCTGCGGTGGCTGCTCAAGGCACAGCGTTCCGATGCCAAGCTGCCGCGCATTGATTATGACATTGCTGCGACGGATTATAGATTGATGGATCTTGCCGGTGCCGCGCACTATGCCGCGCGCGCGGTTCAATCCCAGCCCGACGATGTGACAGCCTTGCAACTGCTGGCTACTGCCGATGTGAAGCTCGCCAAATGGCAAGAGGCCAGGAATGCATTTGAACGCATCCTGACATTCAAGAGCGACGATGTGGAGTCGTTGTTGGGACTCGGCCAGTGCGAAGTGGAACTGAAGAACTATCCGGCCGCCGTGGATAAATTGCAATCGGTCTTGCGGCTGGACCCCAAGCGGCTGTTGGCGCATTTCTATCTGTCACGGGCGTTTGCCGGGATGGGCAGGACGGCGGACGCGCAGCACGAGGCTGCACTCCATCAGTTGATGATGGAACAGATGACATTCATCCGCTCCGTGGAGAGCGACGAACGCGAAAGGCCCATCAAGGCTCAAGCCCAGCAATTGCTGGAAGAGCATCGCGAACGGGATGCGTTGCAGCTGTATCGGGAACATTTCAAGGGAACTCCCGCCACTCCAGCGGATGCGCATGTGTTTGTTGGGAAACTATATCTCTTCATGGGAAATACCGAAGATGGGCTGCGCAGTCTTCATCGTGCGCTGGAAGTTCAGCCCACCGTTCGAGGAGCTCATACTTATGAGGGAATACTGGCGCTGAAACTGGGTGACCTGAGCAGGGCGGAGAATGAGTTTAAGGCGGAACTAGGAAACGACCCGAACTATCAGGTGGCGATTGCCGAGATGGGCGAGGTCCGCTACCACCAGGGGCTATGGTCCGATGCGGCGGAACAACTGGCGAAGTCCAGAACCACGACTCCGGAGTTGCTCTATATGCTTTGTGATTCTTACTTCCATATCGGGAGAGTGTCGGATGCCAACTTGACTGCCGAAACGATCGCGGCGTACGCGAGAAACAAGCCTGAAATCATGAAAGACCTTATCCAGCTTCTCCTCCGCAATGGGCAAACGGAGCTGGCGCACGGTTTGTCGGCTAATCTCGCGCCGTGATAGGTGCAGCGCTCTCGGTCACGGTGAGGATCTGATCTGCTTTAACATTTGTCAAAACCTGCATGATGCCGCTCGGCCATGAGAGTGTAATGGTTTCTACGACGCTGGCCGAGCCCAGCCCGAAGTGTACACGCTTATCGCTCGAAGAGTTGTAGCTAACCGCGGTTGTCGCCTGGTTGTACTGGGTGCCCAGAGAAGTTGTTACCTTGACCTTTGTTCCCAGACCGTCGCGGTTGGATTTGACGCCCACGAGTTTCAGAATAATCCAGTGGTTTCGGTTGCCGGAACGGTTCATCCATATCTCCGGCGGGCCGTTCAGAACCGTCACCACGACATCTACTTTGCCGTCGTTGTTGAGGTCGCCGAAGGCGGCGCCGCGATGCGGAGCGGGAACTGAGAAAGCCGTTCCGGTTTTTGCACTCAGATCCTCAAAGGTCAGATTGCCTTTGTTGCGAAAAACTTGATTCGGAAGCGCAAAAGGCCTGTGTGCCAGTTCCATGGCATTGTCCAGGATGTCGGAGTTGGCGGTGAACAGGTCCTTGTTCCCGTCGTTGTCGAAATCGAAAACCCCCACTCCCCAGGCCGTTGAGCGGCTGGTCAGGGCGCTCAGTCCTGCCGTGGCGGTGACATCCTGAAACTGACCATCCCCTAGATTCTTATAGAGGGGAAAGCCTTCCCCGAACATCGCAGTTTCAAAGATATCCGGCTTTCCATCGTTGTCGATATCCCGAAAATCGGCGCCCATGCCGGCTATGGCGTTGCCGAATGCGTTGTACGCAGCCCCGGCGAGCATCGCGACATTGGTAAAAGTTCCATCCCGGTTGTTGTGAAGAAGATAATTCTCGAAAGTATCGTTGGAGACGAAGATATCGGTAAATCCGTCGTTGTCGTAGTCGGCAAACGCTAAACCCATCCCTTTGCCAACATACTGGGAAATGTGGGACTGTTCGGAGACGTCGGTAAAAGTGCCATCGCCATTGTTGCGATAGAGGATGTTCGGCATTCCCAGAAAATCGACCGGTGAGCAGTAGGCCGGAAGTCCTTGCTGAACGCAGAGAGTTGCAGTGTTGATTTTGTAATTGAGGTAGTTCACCACAAAGAGGTCGAGCCGCCCATCGTTGTTGTAATCGAACCATCCCGCAGCTACAGACCATGCCTTGCCGAGCTTGGGGACGAAACCGCCGACTCCCGCCTTCTCGGTGACGTCCGTGAAGGTGCCGTCGCTATTGTTATGGAAAAGCTGGTTGCGGTTGACGCCGGTAACGTAAAGATCGACAGATCCATCATTGTCGTAGTCGCCGGCGGCCACTCCCATCGAATAGCCGATGCCCTGCAGGCCGGCTTTCTCAGTTACATCGGTGAAAGTGCCGTCCCCGTTGTTGCGGAAGAGCCGGTTTGAGTAACTGGCATCGCTCTTTTCAAGCGACAGGATGGCCGCGCCATTGGTAAAGAAGATGTCCAGCAAACCGTCGTTGTTGTAATCGAAGACCGCTACTCCGCCAGTCATGGTTTCAAACGTGTACCGCTGAGGACTGACGCTGTTCTTGAGCTCGAACTTAATCTTCGATTGTTCGATGACGTTCTCGAATTGGATCGCCGATGCGGCCGGCACCGCCGCATTCGCGGACTTTTTGCCGGGTGCGGCTCGGCGGGGCTGCCCTGCCTGATGGGGCGCGGGGCCTGGGACCGGGGCGGCCGGTGGGGCTTGGGCATGCAGGCTGGGAACGCTCCACAGCAGGCAAAGGGTCAGCTTGGCCGCAAGAACGATTCCGGTGGCAGCGCTTCTCGAATCGGCATCGGCGATACGCAGGTTCGGAACCGTTTGCTGATATGACATGCTGATCCTTACCGAAAGGAGACCTTCTTACTGACCGTGAGCGTCAGAGCAAGCACATGGTTGACGAACGTCCTAATTGCCTGCCATGATCGGCACCGGCGCACTTGTCGATAGAGCACTAAGATTTAACGCCAACGACACAGTCATGGTTGATGCTCGGTCGAACCAAGGAAACCGCGTGGAACATGGACTCCACGCCTTCAGGCATGGACAGTTGGAAGCCTCGCCCTGGGCGGAGCCAAACGACATGATATCCCTGCATGGCCTGAAAAACCAACTTAGCCTGAAAAGTATGAAAAGTGTTGCATTACGCCTGCAACTGCCTGCATCTTGACCTTTACCATCTAGCAGAAGAGAATTGCTGCCATAAACCGGACCGCCTCTTTCGTGAACTTGCGAGCTGCGAAATAACTTCAGCTTGAGGACTGATTCATGTTACGCATTCAGTTGATTCTTCTTCTTATCCTCGCGATCGTTCCCTATTCGCCAGCCTCCGTCGTCCATGTCCCCGCGGATCAACCTACAATTCAAGCGGGAATCACTGCGGCAATCAACGGGGATACTGTGGCTCGTCGCTCCCGGTACGTACATCGAGAACATTAATTTCATTGGTACCACTGCTGCAAAAAGTAAATCCGCAGCATGCGCTCTACTCCCACCGGCCGCCGCCCGTTCCCAGGCTTGGGATAATGCGGCGCCACCAGCGCGCACAACTCGCGCCACGGCACCACCTGCTCCATCTCCTCCAGAAATATCGTTCGCCGCGTCTTCCTCGTGTACTGCTCAAAGCCAGTCATCATCGCTAGGGTCCTCTGTTTCATTTCTCAGACACTCTAATTTGACCGGTTGTGGAAAGCAGAGAGCTTAATCAGAGTCTCCCTAGCGTGTTTGCGGAGAAGTTTCGATTGCGCGATGAGAAAAAGCCACCACGCTTCACCAAAAACGCAAATGCGATGTCGGTGCGCCTCGGCACTTGGCTTTCACGTGGGTTAGATGCTACCGCCGGGCCAAGCTCTCCCGGATGCCAGCTGATCGCCTACAATTTCGTCGACATCGACATCAGGCGGACTTGCGTGGGCCCACAGATACCGAGTCCGTCAGCGTCCTAAAACTCTCTCCACAGGGCGGAACACCGGCATCAGTTTGTTTCTTCGCAAAACAGCGTCGGTAGAAGGGAAATACCGTAAAAACGCACGCTCTGGAGGTAAACCTATCTCCTCCTGGGGGAGGAAGGCCGTAGCGTCTTTTTACCTGCGCGAGATCATGCCTCCAGCAGTGGGCTTTGTCAAGGGGTCCAGCCCCATACTTTGCGCAATCCTGGAACCCACATTCGACGTAGTCCATATGGACTAGTCCATTGATACAGAAAGCGAGCATTTGAGGGCAAGACAGCCGCGGATACCATGAGTGCGATCCTCAAGGAGGAGCCTGCCGAGCTTTCGGGCATCGGCCGCAATCTTCCTCCGGCGCTGGGACGCATCGTTGATCGCTGTCTCGAAAAGGACCCGGCGGAACGGTTTCAATCAGCGCGCGACTTGGCCTTCAATCTGGAGTTGCTCAGCCGTGAGGAAAGTGGAAGCGGCGCGGCGGTGGCACTCCCTGCAAGGAAGGGTCGACGCTGGCTGACAGCAGCTTGGGTTGCTTTGGCGCTATTAGGGGCGGCGGGTCTTGGATTCCTGGCACGAGGGCTGAAACCGCGGCCGGAGAATTCTTCCCCAGTAGAGTTGATGCGGCTTACGGACTTTGTGGGCATGGAAGAATTTCCGGCGTTGTCGCCCGATGGCAAGTCGGTAGCGTTCACGGCCGACGTCGGCGGACGGAGGCAAGTTTGGGTCCGATTGCTGTCGGGAGATACGCCGTAGCAAGTGACCCACGACGATGCCGACCATCAATACCCGCGTTGGTCGCCGGATTCCTCATCACTGATTTATTTCTCTCCTTCCCAGGAGCCGGACGGAGAGGGAAAAATCTGGCAGGTCCCCGCGTTGGGAGGAACGGCTCGGCCGCTGGTCAGCAGCCTGGGTGGTGCTGACCTGAGTCATGACGGCAAACACATCGCCTATTTCCACTCCAATCAGGGAGAACTCGAGCTCGCCGTGGCAGATCCGGACGGCTCAAACTCTCGCAAGCTCTCGGCCCTTCCGAACGAATACAACTATTCTGACCTGCGCTGGTCTCCCGACGACAGGAAATTAGGATTCCAGCGAGGCAGAACCTTTGATTACCTGTACGTATACGACACAGATGTGTTTTATGTGCCGGCGGAAGGGGGCAGCCCGCAAGCGATCACGCGGGATGGGAATCCGCTGGCGGGTTTTGCCTGGCTTCCCGACAGCTCCGCAGTGGTCTACAGCTCTTCCCGAGGCGATACAGTTCTCTACCTGCGAACCATGAACCTGTGGTCGGTCAAAACCGGGGGAGAGAATCTACGGCAACTCACTTTCGGGGAGACGTCTTACATCTCGCCGGACCTGGATCGGCGCGGCAGCATCGTCGCGACCCGCAGGCAGATTCAGTTCGATATTTGGCGATACCCGGTTGACGGCTGCCCGGAAGAAAACGTTCGCCGTGGTATCGAGATCACGCACCAGACCGGCACAGTGCAAACGCCGTCCGCGGGCCCGGGAGACCGCGAACTTGCATATCTGAGCGACAGTGGAGGCCATGGCAATCTCTGGATACTCAATCTCAAAACCCAGCAGAATCGTCAGGTCACCTTTGAACACGATCCGCAAGTCGCGATTGGCGTGCCCGTCTGGTCCCCGGACGGAAAGCACATTGCCTACGTGAAGCGCGGACTCAACGCGTGGAACATCGATCTGTGGCTGATGAATCCCGATGGGAGCGACGTTCACAAAGTATCGGACGGCGGCGGTTGGGCTTGCTGGTCTCCAGACAGCCGATGGCTGTATTTCTCGTCGCCCGGCCAGAATGGATTTGGCATAGAGAAAGCCTCTCCCGCGGGTGGCCCCCACCAGTTGGTGCGCGAGGAAGGACAGAAACCGGCGGTCGATGCGGGAGGAAGGCTTTTCTTCGTGATGAGTCTGCCCGCGCTGAATGGGTTGTCGGACGTGGAGATACTAGTAGCCAATCCCGAGAACGGACCGGCGCAGAAGTTGGCTCGGATTTCGGGATCGCGGTTGTCAAGCTGGCTTCTGATGCAGCCGGTGCTCTCTCCAGACGGCAAGTGGCTGGCAGCGCTGCTGACCGATGGACCGACCACCGATATTTGGGCGCAACCGACGGCTGCCGGACCGATGCGTCGCATCACCGACTTTGGCCATCAAGCAACGTTTATCACCCGGAGAGTTTCCTGGTCGTCGGATGGACACTCTATCTACGCCGCAGTGGGAAAAGGCGAGGCCGACATTCTACTGTTAAGCAATCTGAAGCCATAGCCAAGGTGTGACATCCTCAGATCGGGGTCTGCGGAGCGCAAGGGATGTGCGGGGTGAGTGCCACCAGCCGTCACGCGGTCCTCGACATGTTGCTTCCTTCCGTCGAAGTTTGGCGCGGGGGCAGTGTAGTGCGTATCCGTGGGAATTGTTCGCGATTCGTAACAGAGCAAGATTGCTAGTCCGATGTGCAAATACTGGGCTAAACTAGCGACCTTCCCTGTAGTCCGCCGGCCTTGAAGGAGAAAACCTATGACCGCCTCCGGTCGCCGTCTTGTTATGTTGACGATTGTTCTGATCAGCGTCTCCATCGCTTCAGCCCAGGACTTCAAGAAGCAAGTGATCTACCAGATCATTACCGACAGATTTGTCAATGGATCTACCGCGAATGACAATCCTTCACAAAGCGCGGGACTGTTCGATTCGACTATGACCAATTGGCATCTCTACTGGGGCGGCGATCTTACCGGCATTCAGCAGAAGCTGAGTTACTTGAAAGGCATGGGTGTGACCGCAATCTGGATTTCGCCGCCCGTGGACAATCTCAACCTTAATGTCCCAGATAATTCGGGCAATCCGACTGCGCCCTACCACGGATACAGCGCACGCGACTTCAAACGAATTGAAGAGCACTACGGGGACAGTGCGAATGCCTGGACAGAGTTTGACGCCCTGGTTACAGCAGCGCACCAGAACGGCATCAAGGTGATCGTGGACTTCGCGGCGAACCACAGTAATCCGGAGAGTGCTGGCGAGTTCGGCTCACTATACGACAACGGCACTTTCGTCGCGGCCTACAACAACGATCCCAACGGAGTCTTCCACCATAACCCTGATGTAAGTGATTTCAATGATCGCTATCAATTACAGTATTACAGCATTTTCAGCCTGGCTGATCTGAACCAGGAGAACGCGACGGTTGACGCCTACTTGAAAGCCGCGTTGCTGCAACTGCAGCAGCATGGTGTCGACGGCTTTCGTATGGACGCGGTAAAGCATGTGACATGGGGTTGGGAATACGGTGAGGTGAACTCGATATTCAACAACGGCCCGAGCTTTGTGTTTGGCGAGTGGCTGGAAGGGGGCACGGGCGACACTCTCTATCACGACTCCTATAAATTCGCCAACAAAAGCGGTATGTCACTCCTGGATTACCCGCTGTACACAGCAGTGAAAGATGTTTTTGCGAACAGTAATTCCTTTACTGAAATTGACACCACTTTGACGTCTGAGAATAGCAACTTTCTTTGGCCGAATGACCTGGTAACCTTTGTGGATAATCACGACCAGGCCCGGCTTCTCAGCACTAACAACAACACCAACCGGTTGAATGAAGCGACGGCATTCATCCTGACCTGCCGAGGTATCCCCATCATTTACTACGGGGACGAACAATACCTGCACAACGATACAAATGGAGGAGGCGATCCCTACAATCGTCCGTGGATGTCCTCTTTCAGCACGACGACTACCGGTTACCAACTTGTGGCAAAACTAGCCGCGTTGAGACAGAGTAATCCGGCTTTGGCCTACGGCAGCTCGCAGCAGCGCTGGATCAATAGCGATGTGTATATCTATGAGCGGAAGTTCTTCAATGATGTGGTTCTGACTGCGATTAAGAAGAGCGACACTACGTCATACAGCATCGGTGGGCTCTTGACAGCACTGCCTGCGGGAACTTATTCGGACTATCTCGGTGGATTGATGGGCGGCATGAGCATCACTGTGAACTCCGGAGGGGGGAACAATCCAGTGAATACCTTCAATCTGCTGGCACACACGGTTGCAGTGTGGCAGAACACATCGACCGCAGCGACACCAGAAGTAGGCTCGATCGGGCCCACCGTTGGCCAGCTTGGAGTGAAGGTCACTATCGCGGGCAAGGGCTTCGGCAGTGCGACGGGCAGCGTTCTGTTTGGCAGCACAGCTGCGACGATCAATTCGTGGTCAGACACTGGCGTGACCTTCACTGTCCCCGCGGTGGGGAATGCAATCTACAACGTACAGCTCAAGAACTCATCGGGAACGGCGGCGAACACCATCCAATTCACCGTACTCACGGCGAAATTAGTTTCGGTTACCTTCACAGTCAATAACGCGTCACCCACCAATGTAGGCGATTACATTTTCCTGACTGGTAATACAGTGGAGCTCGGCAACTGGGGCACAGCGTTCGACACAGCGGTGGGTCCCATGCTCACGCCTAACTACCCCAACTGGTTCATCAACAGTTCGATGCCGGCTGGGACAACGATCCAATTCAAATTCATAAAAATCGCCTCCAATGGCACGGTGACTTGGGAAGGTGGTTCCAATCATACTTACACTGTCCCAACCAGCGGCACAGGTTTCGTTACGGTGAACTGGCAGAATTGAAGAGGGGATTGTCGATTCGCGTATGCATGGACGGCCGATGCTCATGGTAGGGTGTTGTGCCCATCACGGAGTAGATCGAACCTGGAACACGATCTTGAATAACTGCTTAAGCAAATCAGTGGATCCATCGACACTCAAGCATCGATCACAACAATGAAAGCTGCTGCCTGGAGCTTTGGCTGCGAACTTTGCTCCTGTTCGGATTTCGTAACCATCTCCATTCTTCATTTGACCTTCCCTCAGCCGTTAACGCCATGGAATATCGCTTGACTCTCTCATCTCCTGATGGCACAATGCGCGCTACTTCCCTTAGGCTAGCGTTAGTCGACTGCCGGGCCCGATCGCAAACTTATCTTCAAGAACCGACGATATCCTTTCAGCCAAACATGGCTTGAAAGCAAGGTCCGTTGGTAATTGAGGTGGCTTAGCGAGCCCAGCACTTCAATTCTGAGGTAGCAATGCCTGAAGCCGAAGAACATCCCTTATCGTTTGTCGAAGTGCTCGCCGAGGAATACAGAGTCCTTCGCGGAAAAACCGACTGGAGAGCCGATACCGAGCAGAGTCTTCTCCTGAAAATGGACGAAGAGACGCCTCTTAGTGCTTTATGCATTTCGGGGGGCGGCATCCGTAGCGCCACTTTTGCTCTCGGCGCGATTCAAGCATTGGCTCAAAAAGGTATTCTCGCCGGCTTTGATTACCTTTCGACAGTATCTGGCGGAGGCTATATCGGCGGCTGGCTTACAGCCTGGAAGCAGCGTGAAAAAGGCATCGAGGAAATCATTCCGAAGCTGCAGCCGATAGCTCCTGCGCCTGCGCCGGGAACGGTGGATCCGGTTCAGCACCTGCGCGAGTACAACAACTATCTCACTCCCAAGCTCGGGTTGCTCTCAACCGATACGTGGACACTGGCGGCCACCATCGTGCGGAACATGATGCTCAATTGGCTGGTCCTGGTGCCGATCCTTATGCTCATTCTGATGGTGCCCCGCTTGGTATTAGCGTTGGCGAGGCTGGGAGTAACTCTCCAGGATTTCTATGGTGATGCTGCGCAGGCGTATGCCAGCACTGCGCTGGACGATGTGATCCCCGTAGTTGGCGGTCTGCTGTTCGCTGTAGGCATCGTCAACACGATGCGTTACCTGCCCGGAGTAGGCAAGAAGGATCATTCCGAATTCGATTTTCTCAAGTATTGTCTGGCACCGTTTATTGGCGCCGCGGCGGCCTTTATCACATTTGATTCATGGTACTGCTCGACCGATGCTGGCTATGCCACGAACCTGCCAGATTTTCGCCACCTATTGTTTTGGGTTACCGGTTCCGGCATGGCCGGATGGATCGCATACCTGCTGGTGAGTGGGAGGACCTTCCGGGAAAAGCGACGGTTCATTGCAGGGCTTAGTGTGGCGATATTATTCACCTGCTTCATCATCTCGTCTTGCGCTTGGTTGCTGGCTGCAAAGCTCTACCAGCACGTAAGTTGGGCTGTGTATTTGACGGTGGCCGCGCCCTTGTTGCTCCTGGCATTCATGCTTGCGGTAACTCTCTTCGTGGGTCTGACCAGTTACATCTTGGAAGATGAAGACCGAGAATGGTTTTCCCGTGCCGCCGCCTGGATGTTGCTATTTATTGTGTCCTGGGTCAGCCTGTGCGGATTGGTGCTTCTCGCTCCTACCTGGGCCATTGGATTCCCCAAGTGGGGCCGTGCAATGTTTGCCGCACTTGGTACGGCTAGCGGCTGGATCAGTGCCCTGGGCGGCCTTAGCCCCAAGACCAAAGTTAAACAGGGAGGGGACACGCCTCAGTCCAGCAGAGGCGGACTAATCCTTGATCTAGCCACGAAGATCGCCGCACCTATATTCGTGGCTGTGTTTTTAACCGGCCTGGCGATACTTACAGATTGGCTTCTTTCCGTGAGCGGCTTGGTGAGTGAAACCTGGTTGAACCACGACGCCATTATAGAAAATACACACGCCGAAGCCATTCTCCTTCTCTCGTTCGTATTTTTGGGATTCGGCTGGGTCATGGCCCGCTACATCAATATCAACAAATTTTCGCTGAATGGAATGTACCGTAACCGTTTGATTCGCGCCTACTTGGGTGCTTCGAACGATCGTCGCCATGTAAACAGGTTCATTGGTTTTGCCGAAAGCGACAACCTCCAGATGCACGAGTTGGTTCCGAGTCTCAAGCCGTTTCATGTTGTGAATATTGCTCTCAACCTTGTAGCTGGCAGACGGCTGGCATGGCAGCAGCGCAAAGCGGAATCGTTCACGGTTACGCCTTTGTATACGGGCAATTGTGCACTCGGCTACCGTTCCTCTGCTAAGTACGGCGGAGCGAAGGGCATTTCGCTCGGGACGGCAATTACCATCTCGGGCGCGGCTGCGAGCCCGAACATGGGGTACCACTCTTCTCCGGTGATCGGTTTTATTATGACATTGTTCAATGCGCGGCTTGGCGCCTGGCTTGGCAACCCTGGAAAGGCCGGCTCCAAAACGTGGCAGAAGGCGGGTCCCACCTCGGCGATAGGGTCGCTGATGAAAGAGTCCCTTGGACTCACGAACGATACGAGTGAATACGTATATCTCTCCGACGGCGGGCACTTCGAGAATCTCGCGACTTATGAAATGGTTCGGCGAGGCTGTCGGCAGATCGTTGTGCTCGATTCCGGATGCGACCCCGATTTCACTTACGAAGATCTGGGCAATGCTCTTCGCAAGATCCGCATCGACCTGAAAATCCCCATCGACTTTGACGACTCTTTGAAACTATTGCGCGCAAAGCACACCCGCTTTGCTGTCGCGACGATTCGCTATTCCGCTTTGGATGCGAAGCGCAAAGATGGATCCCTGCTTTACATCAAACCGATCATGCTGGGCAATGAGCCTCCGGATGTCACAGCCTACCAACGTGCTAACCAGGATTTTCCTCACCAAGGCACCGACGATCAATGGTTCAACGAGTCACAGACGGAAAGCTACAGAATGCTCGGGGTCCACAGTGTCAATGAGATCTGTGGGGACTGGGACTGCACTAAAGGCCTATGCGGCTTGCTGGAGCACCTTCGCGTCGCACATCGTTCGGAGATTTCAGACCGCGGGTCTGCCATCGACTCGTCGCTTCTCCAACCTTTGTAACGGTTCGTTGCAGGGCTTAACCGGGGAACGATGAAGTCAAAAGCCAGCGATTGTAAGGGAGATGGAATGAACGGGAAAGTGCTTTTCGCGATACTTATAGTCTTGTTGCTGGCCGTGGGAGCTTTCCTGTATTTGAATTCGAGTCAGTTCAAAGTCGTAGTTCCGCAGTATCAGAAACCGCCAGAACAGTTGGTACACGTAGAGCAGGGGTGGACAGAGGATCAGCGTCTTCGCTTTCATCACACGCCGCAGGGAACTCGCCTTGTCCCTTATGGCTGGTTCATGGCGCTGGAGCAGCCATGCTTCTCGCTATTCGGTTGTGAAATGTTTGCCGATAAGACCTACTTGGCGCGTTTCGGCTTCCTATCCAGTCGGGCGGAGTCCAAACTCAACCCGGATGGACTACCCATCGGCTTCGCCCGGCAGGAAGATTTTCATGACCCAGATACCGGGAAGACCTATCCGGTGGTGGGGCTAAACTGCGCTGCCTGTCACACCGGAGAGCTGCACTATGGCAAATACGCGGTGCAGATCGATGGCGCACCCGCCATGATCGAGGTTACGGAATTTCAGAAGGCGCTTGCGCTCTCTGTGGGTTTCACAAAATTTATTCCCTTTCGCTACGGTCGTTTCGAAAAGCGTGTACTCGGGCCTAATGCTTCTGAAGATCAGAAGGCTTATTTGAAAAGGACCTTTGCCGCATTCCTCAATAACGCAGACTTTGAGCTGAAGAATACAGGGCCGGGGAAAGGGATCTATGACAATCCGGCCGGATTTGATCGTACAGACGCTCTGACCCGCATCGGAAATCAGGTGTTCGCCGTTGACATGAAAAATGCGGCCAACTTTGCGCCAGCGAATGCCCCAGTCCGCTTCCCCCAGATTTGGGATGCTTCCTGGTTTACGTGGGTCCAGTACAACTCCTCGATTTCAGACCCGCTGGTTCGCAATGTTGGCGAAGCGCTGGGCGTGCGGGCAGCCGTTAAGCTCTACGGGCCCGATGCAAAGGATTTCGGAAACAGTGTTAATGTCGAGGGCCTTAAAACCCTTGAGGAGCTACTTTCTGGTCCTGCTCCATACCAGGGCCTGTGGTCGCCGAAGTGGCCATCTGTCTTTCCCGAACTGGACAGCAAAAAAGTTCTCCGCGGTGCCGAACTCTACAAGGTGCACTGTCAAGGTTGCCACTTGCCGCCGGTCCAAGAACTCATCACTGACCTGAAGTCTCCGCGGTCGACTTATTGGTGGGAAAACAGCCAGGGTAAACGCTTGTTGAAGGTAAAGGACGTGAAGGTGGACTACATCGGCACCGATCCCCACGAGGCAACCGACTTTATCAATCGCACGGCAGATACGGGCGACCTCGGCAAAGGGCAGGTCTCTGCAGCAGTCGGCTTGGATCTGGTTACCAATGGGATCGTCAACAAATTTTTCGACAAAATGAAATTGACTCCACAACAGCAGATTGAATGGAGAGGGAACCGCGACCCTCGCGATCCTGCAGTGCGTTCGGAATCCATCTATAAAGCCAGGCCGTTAAACGGCATTTGGGCTGTGGGTCCGTATCTGCACAATGGGTCTGTCCCCAATTTGTACGCGTTACTTTCGCCGCAGAACGAAAGGCCCGACACATTTTGGACAGGAAGCAAGGAGTTCGATCCCGTCAAGGTTGGTCACGATACCTCTGAAATCAAGGGGGGCTATCTTTACGATGTCAGCAGAACAGGCAGCAGCAACCATGGTCACGAGTTTAAGGATGGGCCTAGAGGGAATGGGGTGATTGGTCCGGGACTTCCTCCGGAAGACCGCTTGGCCATCATCGAATACTTGAAAGCACTCTAGTCCGGCGAGACCATCCATTCCGAGTCAGCAACCCCTGTTTGACGTTTTGACGCCCTCATTTTCCGCCTGTTAAACTGTTGCTTTGCCATATTAATTCAACCCTCCACCGTTACCACTAGAAGGGAAGTCCGTGCGCGCACAAACCCGCCATCAACTGAAACAGGATGCCTTTAGCCGCGTCACCATGGAAGCGGCGGAGAAGACCGCCCACTGGACAGTAGAACACCGGTCGACTTTGGTCATTGTCGGAGTCGTCGTCGCGGTAGTATTGGCGGCCACGCTGGGCGGGTGGTATTACCTGAGCGCGCAGGATGAGAAGGCCAGCCTGGAGTTTTCCCAAGCGGTTCGCACTCTGGACACGCCCCTGCGCCCCGCCGGTTCGCCCCCGCAGCCGGACGTGCCCAGCTTCACCTCGGCCAAAGAGCGCGTCGAGGCCGCCCAGAAACAGTTCCAGCAGATCGTGGACAAATATCCGCACACGCGCACTGCCGACATGGCTCATTATTTCCTGGGAGTAACGGCGGCCGAGTCCGGTGACAACGCGGCGGCGGAGCGGGATTTCAAACAAGTAGTGGCTTCCGGGAACCGCGAACTGGCGTCTGTGGCCAAGCTTGCCCTGGCCCAGCTTTACGCTAATACCAACCGCACCAAGGACGCCACCGCTCTCTATCAGGAGTTGATGAACAAGCCCACCACTTCGGTCAGCAAGGTGACCGCTCAGTTGCAGCTTGCGGAGCTCTACCAGAATTCGAATCAGCCCTTGGACGCAAAGCGCGTCTACGAGCAGGTGAAGAAAGACAACCCGAACACTGAAGCCGCGCAACTCGCCACGCAGAAATTGCAGGAACTGAAGTAGGCGCCACTCCACGGTTTCGCCCGCGATCTTTCTTCGTAACCCGCCTTCGTAACCCCGTTTCCTTACCTCGATTTCGTTACCTTCGTAAGCCAACAACCGTCTTTTGCCGTGAGTCTCATGCCCGCCTCAAAGAGAATCTAGCGTGATGGATTCTCGTCTTTGAGGTGGAGTTCTATGACCTTGTGGCGGCGGGCTTTCTTCATCGCAACCTTGTTCTTCGCAATCTGCTTCCTCGCATTCCTTTTACCTGCCGTCAGCCAGCAGGCTGATTCTTCTGTCCCGAGTACGAGCCAGAACTCCAGCGCGGGCCAGTCTCAGAGCCTGGGGGATGTAGCGCGGAAGCTCCGCAAAGACACGACCACCGAAGTAAAGATGACCGATGCCGACACCAAGAAACTCTTCGACTCGGTGGACAAAATCTTTGCCTTCGCAGCCGAGGATACGGGAATGCCGAAGCATGCGGCGATCAAGCGCCAGCTTGTGGGCAAAGTGGACGTTGAAAAATTCACCAGTGGCCGGCTCGCAAAAGAAGAGTTCACCCAGCGTTTCGCTACATCTGAAGCAAGCATGAAGAAACTGGGATTCCTACCGCGCGATTTCAACCTGCGGGAATTTCTGGTGAAATCGAACGGACAGAATATCGCCGGCTACTACGATGAAGAGACCAAGACAATTTCGCTGTTGAACTGGGTTTCACCCGACCGGCAAGGGCCAATCCTTGCCCATGAGTTGACACACGCATTGCAGGACCAGAATTACGGTCTGACAAAGTGGATGAAAGCCGCGACCAAGCCATCCGACGGTGCTTCCAGGAACAACGACACTGACGACGGCGCCATCGCGCGCAAGGCCGTGATCGAAGGCCAGGCCATGGTGGTGTATGTGGACTACATGCTCGCCGCGGTCGGTCGCAACCTGGCAGACACGCCGGGCCTTCTTTACCAGATGGAGGAGCCCGCGGTTAAAGCTGTTATCGATTCCCAACTGATGCACGATGCGCCCATGATCATGCGTGAGATGGGAACGTTTTCCTACAGTGAGGGTCTTATCTTCGAAGGCGAACTCTTGCACAAAGGCGGCAAGAAGATGGCATTCTCGGGCGTGTTCGCGCGTCCGCCACACAATTCACATGAAGTACTGCAGCCGGAGGCCTACATCAGTGGCGTGAAGGTGCCGCCGGTGCGTATCCCGGACATGCGGCAAGTCCTCAGCAACCAGTATGAAGTTTATGACTCTGGCGGTATCTGCGAACTCGATGTGCGGGCTCTGCTCAAGCAGTACGGAGAACGCAAGATTGCCGCTGAACTTTCTTCTGCATGGCAGGGCGGAGCGTACGTGACTTACCGCCGCGCGACCAAGGCCGGCGCTGAGATTTCACCCGCTTTGTCCGATCTGGCCTTCCCGTACGTTTCGCGCTGGAAGTCGCCCCAAGCCGCCGAACGATTCGCCCGGTTCTACGCAAGCGCAGTCTCTCAGCGCTACCACAGCGCAACCGCGCAGTCTCTACCTGCCTGCGCCGGAGCGAACTGCCCGGTTTCTACCGTGCAGATTGCGACCGAAGAGGGACCCGTGATTGTGGAGCATTGGGCGGACAATAGCGTCGTCGTTTCTGAGAGCTTCGACCAGACCACTGCGGCTAAGCTGCGCGATGCGGTGCGAGAAGGCGGTGCCGCCGTGCACGCTGACAATCTGCGCAACGACAACACCAGTGAAGACGAACTCGGATCGCGCTTATATGAGATTCCTGCCTTCCGGCACTTGCAGGCCGCCATCGGCGAACGGATCGCGGAACGAATGACCTCAACGCCCGCCCGCTGAAGAATCCTGCGGGATCGTGCTCACCACCTATTCTGCCCCGTATCCCATTCCGTCCCTAGTCATGCCGCGTCCTAAATTCATCAACCCCAAAGGACACGAAGTCACACAAAGGCATGAATCCCCTAAGGATTTCCTTTGTGCCCCTTTGTGTCCTTCGTGGTTGATTAAGACACTACTAAAGCTCTCTCCCATTCCCATTTTCCCGCAGGTTCAGTACGATGGTTGTCCAAGTCGCAAACAAGACTAGACAAACGAGACTGGACCAACATGGCTGACGTCACACTCCGCGTGAATGGCAGTGAAAAGAAAGTTAGCGTCTCGCCGGAGACGCCATTACTCTGGGTTCTGCGAGACACGCTCGAACTCACCGGAACAAAATTTGGTTGCGGTGCTGGTTTGTGTGGCGCCTGTACGGTGCACGCGGACGGAGCCCCTATACGCTCCTGCTCCACTCCCGTCTCGCAGGTTTCCGGAAAAAACATCACAACCATCGAAGGGCTCGGGGCCAACGGCCTGCACGTGCTGCAGCAGGCGTGGATCGCGGAAGAAGTGCCGCAATGCGGCTACTGCCAGACCGGCCAGATCATGTCGGCCGCTGCTCTGCTGGCCAAGACCCCCAATCCCACGGACGAACAGATTACCCAGGCGATGAACGGAAACCTGTGCCGCTGCGGAACCTACGAACGCATTCGCAAAGCCATACACCGCGCCGCGGGAAACGGAGGCGCACAATGAGCCCGCTCTCTCGCCGTGAATTCGTCACCGCCGGGGTTGCTGCAGGAGCCGGACTCGTTATCGGTTTCTATCTGCCCCATGGAAGATCTTCCCGCGAGCAAGCCTTTTCTCCGAATGCCTATCTACGTATCACTCCTGACAATAAAGTCACAATCGTGGTCGCTCGCTCCGAGATGGGTCAGGGGGTGCGCACTGCTCTGCCCATGATTCTGGCGGAGGAACTTGAAGCTGACTGGAAGCAGATCGAAATCGAGCAGGCCGGTGCCAGCACTCTATTCGGTGATCAGACCACGGGCGGCAGTGCTAGCGTGCGGACGACCTGGGATCCAATGCGAAAAGCCGGGGCCACAGCGCGCGAGATGCTGATCTCGGCGGCCGCCTTGACTTGGGGTGTCTCGCGCTCCGCTTGCGCGGCGGAGAATGGAAGCATCAAGCATGCGTCTTCGAACCGGCGTCTGAGTTATGGAGAACTCGTCGCCAAGGCTGCCACACTGCCAATTCCCGCCGATGCACCTCTGAAGCAGAGCAAGGACTACAAGATTGTTGGCCAACGTCTGCCGCGCCTGGATTCACCAGCTAAAGTGAAAGGCGAAGCCGTTTTCGGTATCGATTTTCGTCTGCCGGGCATGAAATATGCGGTGCTTTCACGCTGCCCAACCATCGGCGGAAAGTTGACCGGCCTCGATGACAAGGAAGCGAAAAAGATTTCAGGCGTTAGCTATGTGGGCAAGACAAGTGATTCAGCGGTTGCTGTCGTCGCCGACAGCGTGTGGGGCGCCATGGAGGGCCGCCGGGTGCTTAATGTCACCTGGGATGACGGCCCGAATAAGGATCTGAACACCGTCGCGGTCATGGCATCACTGAAGCAAGCTGCGTCAAAAAAGGGAGTGAGTTTGTATTCGGCTGGCGATCCTGCCAAGGCCGCGGGCAAACGCATCTCCGCAGAATATGAGCTGCCATTCATGGCGCACGCGCCCATGGAGCCGGGAAACTGCACCGCGCACTATCAGGGATCGACGTGCGAACTATGGGCGCCGACGCAGGTTCCGCAGGATTGCCGCGACTCCGTGGCACAGGCCATCGGCCTCGATTCCGATCAAGTGAAAGTGAATGTCACTCTGATGGGAGGAGGCTTCGGCCGCCGCCTTGAGCACGATTATGCTGTCGAAGCCGCGCTGGTGTCGAAAGCGATCAACGGTCCGGTAAAGGTGCTATGGACTCGCGAAGACGACATGCGCTTTTCCACCTATCGTCCGGCGAGTCTCCATCAGCTAAGCGCGGTTGTGGATGGGGCCGGATTTCCGTCCGCGCTAACTCATCGCATCATCTCGCCTTCAATTGCAGGTCAAAAGGGGCAACCGCTGCAAGGTGGAGTCGATCCTGATCTTCCCGACGAGGCCGGTCCTGTTTATCCCGTGCCGAACTACTCGGTTGAATATGTGATGGCCGAAACCCCAGTGCCACTGGGCTGGATGCGGTCGGTATATGCGCTGCAGGCGGCGTTTGCTCTCGAAAGTTTCATCGACGAACTCGCCCTGGCCGCGGGAAAAGATCCTCTGCAGTACAGGCTGCACCTGCTGGCGAAAGATCAGGACTTGCAGTATTTCACGACCACCTGGCACACCGCCCGAATGCGCGGGACATTGCAACTCGCAGCCGAGAAGGCGGGATGGGACAAACCCTTGCCCGCTGGCCGTTATCGCGGAATTGCGTGCTTTGGATGCTTCGCTTCTTACATGGCTGAGGTGGTCGAGATCAGTATGGAGAAAGATCAGCCGCGAGTGCATCGTGTGGTCGCGGCTGTGGATTGTGGCCAGGTTATCAATCCCGGCATTCTCGAGCAGCAGATTCAGGGTGGAATCGTGTACGGGCTCTCCAATGCATTGCGGGCGAAGATCACGATCGAGAAAGGCCGCGTGGTTCAGGGCAACTTCGACGACTACACCCCGGTTCGCATGGACGAAACGCCGGTGGTCGAAGTCTACGCAGTGCCAAGCACGGAATCGCCTTCAGGGATTGGCGAACCCTCCATACCACCTCTCGCCCCTGCACTTTGCAATGCAATCTATGCCGCGACCAGGAAACGAATCAGGGCGTTACCGATTCTCAGTTAGTATGGCAAGTCTTAAGAAAGAAGTGATGAGGCGCAACCGAATCTGCCTTCTGCTCTTTTTATTTCTCAGGATTGCCGCGTTTGCGCAGACCGCGCCGCAACCGCTTTCTTCCGTCCCCGCCTCTCGACTGGCTCATATCCGTCACGGCATCAATGCCAGTGAGTGGTTCGCGCAAGTTTACGATCCGAAAGGATACACAAAAGAGCACTTCCAAAACTGGACCACCGCTGGCGACATTGCCCTGATCAAATCCATCGGCTTCGACCATGTACGTTTGAGCGTGAACCCGCAGCCTATGATGGATGCCGGCCGTCGCCCTGACGGCATGGCAGAATATTTCGGATATCTCGACGCCGCGGTCAGAATGATTCTCGACGCGGGCCTGGCTGTCGAGATCGATATGCATCCTGACTCGGATTTCAAGGCGCGTCTGGCCAAGGAAGACGACTTTGTTGAGCAGTTCGCCGACTTCTGGCGCACGGTCGCACGACACTACTCTTCCTGGGATGCGGATCGGGTCTTCTTCGAGATCATGAATGAGCCGGAATTCAAGGACCCCTATCGCTGGTACGGCGTGGAAGCAAAGGTAGCAGCGGCAATCCGGCAGGTAGCTCCAGTGCATACCATCATCGCCACCGGCGCGCGCTGGGATAATGACGATGACCTCGTGTTCCTCGAACCCCTGCGCGATCCCAACGTGATCTATGTTTTTCATTTCTATGAGCCCCACATCTTCACTCATCAGGGCGCGACTTGGGGAGCGTACTACTGGCACTGGCTGAAAGGGCTGCACTATCCCTCGTCGCCGGAAAATGCGGCACAAGTCGCAGCTGACGTTCCCGAGGCTCTAAATCGCCTCTACGTCATCCGCTACGGCCGCGATCACTGGGGGGCCCCCCGCATCGACGCGGAAATAGACCAGGCTGCCGATTGGGCGAAACAATACAAGGTGCCGCTAATTTGCAATGAATTCGGCGTGTATCGGGCGTTTGCCGATTCCCGCGATCGCGCGGTCTGGATCAACGATGTCCGCACTTCGCTTGAGCATCACGACATTGGCTGGACGATGTGGGATTACTCCGGCAGCTTCGGAGTGGTTACGAAAAAGGACGGCAAGCCCACGGCGGATGAAGTTACGATCCGGGCACTGGGGCTGAATGTGCCGCCCGCTCAATAGTTCTGGACGAAGTTCGAGACGACGGCGTTTCCGTGCTAGGCATCGGCTGACCCACAGTCAGCTTGAACGTCTTGATATTTTTTCCAAACGATTCGAAGTGAAGCTCGCGAAACTCTGTGAAGTGCTTTCGCAGTTGCTCGGGCAGATCGATTCCCCATCCCGTTTGAAAAACCCACACCGTGTCCCCAGGCTTGAGTCCGAGGGCTTGAACGGTGCGCTCAAATTCCTCCGGGAAACTTTCAGCAGAGAAGGTCCACGTTGGATAGCCAGTAGACGCTACGTGGCGTCCGCCACAGAAAAACTCCTCGAAGCCGGTGGGATGAATCTGCAGCGGAACCGGACGCTGGTGGCATAGGTAGTGTCCCAGAACAAGGTCAGTCTGGTAGTCGACGAAAATGGGAGCGGAAGGCGCAACATTCTGCTGCACGAACTCGAGCGCCGCCGCCATCCGTTTCCCGCTCTGATCGGCATGCTCCATGCGGGGCTGCCGAAGCTTCCCAAATACCAGACACAACATCACGATCACCCCTGCGATCGTAAGCGCGCGTGTCCATCGTCCAGATGCCAAGCGCACAACGGCCACACTAACGCCAGCGATACCCGGAATGATCAGGAATGCGGAATGTCGCGTACCGCCGTACGGATAGACGTGAACCATACTCGCTCCGCCAACAATGGTGAACGACAGCAACAGAAACAAACCCAACCGGCGCGAGGCACTCGACTTTTCACGCAGAAGCAGAGACACGCCCACCAGAAACAGGAGGCCCACCACAACGCCGACGGCAAGCTGACCGAAGAGATATTGGAAGACTCCAAAGGTGTGACCAACCAGAAACAAGAGCAGGTTATCGTGCGTGCGATCGAAATAAGAGCGGCGAATGTAGGTCATCCACCCCTCGAGTACGGTCCGCGATTCCCCTGCGCCAATCTGCGAAAGATGGGTCTTGTACAGGAACGCGGCCAGGGCGAGCGCGCCGAGTTGTCCGGCTGCCCAGGTTATGATCACCTTCATCGACATGCGCTGCATAAAAATCCAGAGCAGGGCATATATCCCCAGCGCCGCAGCGAATAAGAACGCCGAGTAGTGCGTCAGCATCGCGAGATAAAGACAAAGCGCCGAGGCCGCCATCAGTCCTGCCGAATTCTCGGCAAAGGCTCGGTCCAGGAAATAGAGAGCACTGACCGCAAATGCGAGCAGCAGGGCGTACTGACGCACTTCGGCCGCCAGCATGATGATCGGCAGAAGAAAGGATACGAACAACAATCCTATGAATGCCGTGAGCCGGTCCGTGACTTGTGTCAGCCACTTGAAAAATACCCAACAGAAAATCGACCCTGCGATGACGGACGGCAGGCGCAGCCAGAGGTCCGACGTGCCAAGTGCCCGCCAGTAATACAGGAACAGAATTAAGAGCGGTGGATGCGCCGTCGTCGCACTTTGTCCGTAGGCCAGCCTTAACGAAACCTGATTGGCCAGCCTGAAATGCAAAGCTTCGTCGGGATTCAGGAATATTCCGGAGGCCGCCCACAGCCGCGCCAGGAATCCCACGAGAACGACAAAGACTGCAGCCTGATCGGCATGGTCTTCGAACCAAGATTCGAGGACGATTGCGCCGTCAATCTTCGAATCCTGCGGCGTCACCGTTTCGTGGGCATTCATCTTGAGTACTCTAGCAGTATCGACTTGTGGGGAGAGACTTCCTTGAAGAACTCCCACGGCAGGCGATTAGAACTGGCGCGCCGAGTTCAAAGCGGTCAACCCAAAGCCCCCAGCCATTTAACTGGCAACTTTGCGGCAAGGGCGTTCGCCAGGCGCTCGTCTGCGGTGATCATCTCGCTCTTGGATTGCACGGCTAAAGCAACATACAAGCTGTCGTAGACTGTGCGGTCGTGGCTCATTGCTAAGAACAAAGCTTGGGGCAAGAGATCAAAGGAAGGGACACTCGGGATGCCGAGATCGCCGACCAGCGACAACGCCGACGCGGCTCGCTCAGTTGAAATCCTTCCTAATCGGGCGGCTTTCCAGAGCACATTCGCTAGTTCCGCCCAGAACAGGTCCGGTACGAGAAAGCGAATCTGGCTGCGCCGATAGGAAGTGAGCAGCTCTTCCGCCTGTGGGACCAACTCTTCCTGCTGAGCCGGAAGGCACCATTTCGCTGCAACGCTGGCGTCGACCACCACGCGCGTCAACGTTCGCGATCCTCACGTATCATTTCCTCGGCCGAGGGAAAGGGCCCCGGGCTAAGGGGCTGCATCGCTCGAAGTCGTGCCAAGCCTGCAAAAGCTTTGCGCCGCCGCTTGAGCTCTTCTTCGGTCGGAACATTCTGCTCCAACAGCGAAATTACTTCCGCCGCAATCGACTTGCGATTTGCACGCGCCCGCTTGCGCAGAGCCTTATAGATTTCATCCGGCACGTTTTCCACGTAAAGTGTGGCCATATGAATTACCTATGGAAAGTCTAGCATTCTCCTAGGCACCTACGCCACTCCCTTTCCTTGACACCCCCGCACCCTGCCCTTTATCCTAACTCTTGCTCCTTGCGGTACTTACGCCCCTTGGCGTGCTCCGCGGGCCTTTCGGCAATTGGTTGGGGCGCGGAGGTTCTTCAATGTTCCTCGACATCAAAGAATTGGAACTCCATCCGGTAGATTTTGCCGAGGAGCTTCAACCCGATGTCCTCGACCTGGGAGAAGACATCCGCCAGCGCACGCCTTTGAAAGCGAACGGCCGTGCGGAATTGGTGGAAGAGCACCACGGCAAACACAAGGTAATCAAAGACATACGGGTGAGAGGGCGGATTGCGGCGAGCTTCGAACTCAGTTGTGCCCGCTGCCTCGAGCCGGTCGACCAGGAACTAGATCGGGAATTCGAACTGCTCTACCGCCCGTTGGGGGTAGATGCTGGCCGCGACGAGATCTCCGTAACCGACGCTGAAGCCGAGATCGGATATTATCAAGGCGAAGGTCTCTTGCTGGAGGACGTTCTCCGAGAGCAGGTGCTCTTGGCCTTGCCCTTGAAAGTGACCTGTCGCGAGGATTGCAAGGGCCTGTGCCTGCATTGTGGTAAAAACCTGAACCAGGAACAATGTTCCTGCACGGCTCCGCTGGAAGATCCGCGGTGGGAAGCATTGAAAGAGATCCGCGGCAGGCTGGAGCATTGAAGCGAGCACTCAGCGTTCAGCACCCAGTCGGCTTAGAGTTGGACTGAAAGGTGAACGCCCAATTTAAGCAACTGAAAATCATTCCGCGGGCGCGCCTGAAGGCGCCCCGCGAAGAGGAATTCCTAATCATGCCAAATCCGAAACGGAGACACTCACAAAAGCGCACCTCGACCCGGCGTGCCCACGATGCACTCAAGAGCCATTCCCTTTCCGAGTGCCCCAATTGCCACGAAAAGAAGATGCCGCACCGCGCTTGCCCCAAGTGCGGCTACTATAAAGGACGCGATGTCCTCAACGTTGAGGAAGCCAGCTAACCACTGGTCCCGTTCTCGTTAAACATGCCTAGCGTGATCGCGCTGGATGCGATGGGTTCCGACCGCGCGCCCAAACCAGAAATTGAGGGCGCTATACACGCGGCGCGCCATTACGGCGTGCGTGTGCTGCTGGTCGGCCCGGAGGCCACTATCAAGGCGGAGTTGGACCGTCACTCCACGGCTTCGCGGTTGCCCATCGAAATCGTCCACGCCAGCGAATACATCACCATGCAAGACAAGGTGGAAGCGATTCGCGGCAAGCGCGACTCCTCCATGCGAATCGGTCTGCGACTGGTGCGCGAAGGACGCGCCGGAGGTTTCGTCACAGCCGGCAACACCGGCGCCGCCATGGCCACGGCAAAAATGGTGCTGGGCGCCATTCCGGGCGTCGATCGTCCCGCCCTGGCCGCAGTCTTTCCCACCGCACCGGGCACGGCGGCGATCCTACTGGACGTGGGTGCGAACGTCGATTGCACGCCGCAAAACCTCGAGCAGTTCGCGGTCATGGGCGAGATTTATTCCCGGGCAATGTTCGGAATCCGCCGTCCGCGCATCGGGTTGCTCTCCATCGGTGAAGAAGAAAGCAAAGGCAACGAACTCACGCGGGAGTCGTTCCAGTTACTCAAGCAGCTTCCCCTGAATTTTGTCGGCAACGTGGAAGGACGCGATCTGTTCAACGGCCACGTCGACGTCATCGTCGCCGACGGCTTTGTGGGCAATGTGGCTCTCAAGATTTCCGAAGGCGTAGCCAACCTGGTGCGCACCGCGCTCAAGGAGTCGCTGAAGGCCACGATTACGCGGCAGGTCGGCTATTTGCTCTCCCGCAGCGCCTTTAGCGACTTCAAGAAGCGTATCGACCACACCGAGTATGGCGGCGCTCCGCTTTTAGGGGTGAAGGGCGTGTGCATCATCACGCATGGATCATCGAATACGAACGCAATGAAGAATGCCGTGCGTGTCGCCGCGGAATTCGCTCAGCGCGGCATCAATGAATCCATCGAGCGCGGGCTGGCCGCGCTCCGGCCCGCTCCGAGCGAGACGGAAGTTGCACACTCCAAGTAGAGTTTCTACAAGTTCATGAACGATACCAAGAGCGTATTCGCATTACTATTCCCCGGCCAGGGCTCGCAGGCTGTCGGCATGGGCAAAGACTTGGCGGAGAAGTATCCCATCGCTCGTCAAACTTTTGAAGAAGCCGATGAGGCGCTGGGCTACAAACTTTCGCAGCTTTGTTTTGAGGGTCCGGAAGACCAGCTTCGGTTGACTGAGATTACGCAGCCGGCAATTCTGACTGTGTCTGTCGCGGCCCTGCGCGTGCTCGAAACGCGCATTCCAAAGGCCTGCTACGTGGCTGGACACAGCCTGGGAGAATACTCCGCACACGTCGCCTCAGGAACGATCACGTTTGCCGAAGCTGTCCGCACCGTACGCAACCGCGGCAAATACATGCAGGAAGCAGTTCCCGTGGGCGTGGGCGCCATGGCCGCGATCCTGGGCATGGAACTGGAGAAGGTCACTCATATTTGCGAGGACGCGGCGCAAGGCGAAGTCTGTGAGCCTGCCAACATCAATTCACCGGAGCAGATCGTCATCTCCGGGAACGCCGCTGCGGTCGAGCGCGCGGCAAAACTCGCGGACGAGCGCGGCGCCAAACGCGCCAAGTTGCTACCCGTGAGCGCGCCCTTCCATTGTTCGCTCATGAAGCCGGCGCAGGAGCGGCTCGATGCCGATCTCAATGCGCTCGCGTGGCAAAAGCCAGTCTATCCCGTCGCTTGCAATGTGGACGCTGAGCTCGTCCTCGACGAACTTCGTGCCCGCGATACTTTGGTACGCCAGGTCACAGGTTCGGTGAAGTGGTGGCAGTGCATGCAATTGCTCATTTCGAAGGGCGTCCAGACTTTCATTGAAGTCGGGCCAGGAAAAGTTTTGTGCGGACTGATGCGGCAGATTGATCGGTCGAAAACGTGCGTGAACGTTGGCGACAACGCGTCGCTAACAAAGACTCTTGAACACTTGGCTTCAGCTTGAATCGTCCAGCGGCAGCTTAACTCAAGAAGCTATGAGCTAGTAGCTAGAAGCTAGTAGCTAATAGGGCGAGAAGCTCATCGTCTTGTCAGACTTCTGCACCCATACTCTCGCAGGCTGCGCACGATCATTCACGGTGACATCGACGATCACGCCACTGCCTCCGCCAGGCGGCGATCCAACCGCATATATCTTGTGCGATTTGATGACGCCCCACTCGCCACCCGGTCCCCAGTCGCGATAGAACTCGTTGAAGGGATACTTCTGGTAGCGATCAAGATGCTGCCGCCATTGCGGATCGTGCATCCAGATCGCATAAGCGGATTCGTAGCTTTGCTGCTGCAGCGCGTCGAAAAAACGGTCCGCCACTCGCTCTTCCGGCCAGAACCGGAACCACCATGCGAGGCAAGCGGCCAGCAGCACAATTACGATCACCGAAATAAGTCGGATCTTCCTCGTGCGCTCTTTTTCGGGATCGTACTCTTTCGCGTCCAGCAGAGTCATGAGCCTCTAGCATAACGGACAGCGGCGATAAGGTAAAAGTTCCCTGAAAACTGATTTACCGCCGAGCACGCCGAGACCGCCGAGGAAATCAGGCCACGGAACCAATCACGACGCCTTGATTCTCTCTGCGACCTAAGCGATCTCGGCGGTAAATGGTTTCACAGCGTGCGCTTGAACAGCGGGATGGCGATCCCCAGGGCTATGGCAGCGGCGGCGGTGAGAAACAACATGTCGCCCCAAATCGCACTCAGAGCCGTCTCTTTCAGCAAAAGGCACTTGAAACCGTCGACGGCGTAGGTGAACGGATCGACGAAGGCGATGGCTCGCAGCCACTTTGGAAACGCCTGGACGGGATACACCGAGCCGCTGGGGAAAAACAGCAGCGTGTTGAGGATGCCAAACATGGCGCGTGGCACCAACGGATCTTCAATGCGCACCATCAGCAGAAACATCATGGTGTTGAAGGCCAGTGAAGTCGCGACAATCATAAGTAGCAGGCCAAACATGGTAGCGGGATTGAAAATGCTGCCCACACCAGCCAGCAGTGATCCAACCACGACGATAATGAACCCCGTCATGACCGCCTTGATCGCTCCCGCCAGATTCAACCCCAGCACCAGTTCAAGCTTGGTAATCGGCGTGACCAGGTAGCCCTCATGCACGCCGCGCGCCTTGTCGTCGATGTACAGCATGCCGCCCCCGATCATCACCGAGACGAACATCGCCAACGCAATCGACCCCGGCAGCAGGAACTTCATGTATTCGATATAGGGATAAAGTTCGACAATGTCGAGCGCGGTCTGCTGCAAAATGCGTGGCGAGACTGTAGGCTGATTGAGCGCGTTGGTCAGCTCGGTCAGTTCCGACTCAATCGCGGAACTCATGAAGTTGTCGCTGTTGTCGACGATCAGGGCGATCCGCGGGTGATTGCTCTCGTAGACGCGCCGCGAAAACTGCGGCGGGATGATCACTGCTCCCTGCAGCTTGCCGTTGCGCACGTCTTCCATGGCCTGCCGGTCGCTATCGTAAGAAACGGGCACGAAGGTGCGAATATTCGCGCGGACCGAGTCGAATGCTTCGCGGATCTTCAGCGCCTGCGTGCCGCCGTCCTGGTCGACGATGCCCAGTTTGGCATCGCGAATCTTCCCGCCGAAAGCGTTGCCCAGGATAATCAGCTGCACCAGCGGAAAGACCATCGCCACCAGCATGAGCGCCGGCGAGCGGAAGAACTTGCGCATTTCGCGCTCGACAATTGCCATCATGCGGTTCATGGTTGCAATCCTGGCCGCTGCGGCACGACAAAGCCGTAGGCCTTCACCAGTTCATCGCGCAGTTGCCGTCCCGTGTAATGCACGAAGACGTCATCCAACGTCGTGTTCTGCACCGAGAGCGACTTCACCGGGACTCCAACCTGCACCGCCATCTCAACCAATTCGGTCGTGGTGCGCGAGCCGTTGCCGGTCAGGATTCGATACATCCCGGCCCCCTCATGCTGAATGGAGGTAACGTCGTCCAGCGTGTGTAGACGCTGCTCCCAGTCGTCCGGCGGCTTCTCAAACTGGGCCTCAATCACGTTCGATCCCGGCACGCTCGCCTTGAGCGCCATCGGAGTATCCAACGCCACCAGCTTGCCGTGGTCCACAATGGCAATGCGATCGCACAGCCGGTCCGCCTCGTCCATGTAATGGGTCGTGATCAGGATGGTGAGTTGCCGCTTGCTCTTGATGTTCCCCAGCATCTCCCAAACGGCCACACGCGATACCGGATCGAGGCCAGTCGTCGGCTCATCAAGAAAGAAAATCTTCGGGTGATGCACCAGGCCACGGGCAATCTCCAACCGCCGCCGCATGCCGCCGGACAGCGTCTTCGTTTGCGCGTCCCTCCACTTCGTCAAATCCACCAGTTCGAGCAGTTCATCGATCGACCGCTTCCGCTCTTTCGCGGGCACGTCATAGAGCTTGGCGTAGATATTCAGGTTCTCGTCCACGGTGAGATCGAGGTCGCTGGTCAGCGCTTGCGGGATCACGCCGATCAGCCTCCGCGCCGCATCCGGCTCCCTGCTAACATCGTGGCCGGCAATCCGCGCCTTCCCCGCGGTAATCGGAATCAGCGTGGTCATCATGCGGATCAGCGTCGACTTTCCCGCTCCATTCGGTCCGAGCAAGCCGAAGATCTCGCCATCTTTCACGTTGAACGAGACATCGTCGACGGCTGTAAAGTCGCCATACTTCTTTACGATGTGCTCTACTTCAATCGCAGAGACCGCTGTGGGATCGAACACAGGCTTCTCTAACGAGGACGTGCCTGACTTCGCTGGCGCAGTGAAGTTGCTAGCGCTGTTCGATTTTTCATTCACATCTGCGGTCATCGCTGCCCCGCTGCCGCCGTGCTCTGCGCATTGCTTTCGCCCTTCATCTGTTCAGCTGAAACCAGCACTTCGGCGGTCATTCCCGGCACGTAGGCGCCTTTAGGATTGTCCAGACGGATTTTCAGCACGATCGTCTTGATGTCCCGTTTGCGCCGGCTCACATCGCGTTGCGTGGCGAAATCGCCCTCCACGCCTTTAAAGAAAACTTTTCCGCTGGTAACCGTTCCGCCCGGAAGCCGGACGCGCAGCATATCGCCGTAGCCAATGTGGTCGGCGTAGGTCTCCGGTATCGCGGCACGCGCCCAAGTGTCAGTCAGATCGACGATAGTGACAATGGGCGCGCCAATGTTGACCACTTCACCCTGCCGTGCCGCCCGCACAGAAACCGTGCCAGTTACCGGCGCATAGACGTTGGTATATCCCAGCCGCACCACGGCCTGATTTTTCTGCGCAATCGCATTCTTGAGATCGGCTTCGGTTGCCTGTACCGTGCTCTTCGCTGCCCTGGCTTGATGCGTCCGCGCCAGGGCGGAGTTCAAGTCAGCTTCTGCTGCCTTTACCAATTCCTGCTGAGCCTGCAAGGTCGCCTGTGTTGCCTGCAGATTGGTTTCCGCCTGCACACGTTCCTGATCGGAGGCCACGCCCGCCTTGGCCAGTTCAATCATGCGCCGGCTGTCGCTTGCAGTGCGATCAAGCGTAGCCTTTGCCTGCTGGAGTTGCGCCCTTGCCGATGCAAGCTTGGCTTGCGCGTTGACCACGTCACTTGAAGTTGAGCCGGACGTGGATTGCGCCGTCGATTGCGTCTCGGAAACCTTGTGCTTCAGGCTGGCGATATTCGCCGCGGCCGCGGCTTCCTGCGTCTGCAACTCGGACGGGTCAAGCACGGCGATCAGGTCGCCCGCCTTCACGGGCGTGCCTTCGTCCACGAGCAACTTCTGGATGCGTCCTTCCACCTGCGCGCTCACGATCACCTGGTTGGCGTCGACCGTGCCGATCAGCACCAGATCTTTCGAATGGTCGGCGGAGAAGACGTAGTAGATCGCCGCGATCACGAAGACGATTCCGAGGACGATAAAAACTCGGTTGCGCGGGTTCATGGGCGTGCTCCTTGCTCAGTCTTGATAGGCCCAGTCTTGATGTGCTCAGTCTTGATATCGGGACGAAACAGTGCCGCAGAAATGAAGTCCAGAACCGCGGCGCGCCGATCCGCGATTCTTTGAGGCGACAGTGGATTGAAGCGCATGATCCGCTGTATCACCGGCGCACTGCTGAAATAAAAAATGATCATGGCCACCATGGAAGGAACGAAGTGGGCGGGGTCGACTTGCCTGAATTCGCCATTCGCGATTCCCTTCTGTAGCAGCTCTTCCACTCGCCGGTAGATCGGCTGAAAGTAAGTCTTGACCAGCCGGTCGATGTGCACCGAGTGGCCTTCGCGCGCCCGCATCATCTCGCGCTGCATCAACTTGGGATAGATCTGGTTGGAAGCGATGAAATCGAAATATGCTCCCACGTACGCCAGAATCTTTGCGCGCGGTGGCATCTCGCTGTCGAGCACGTGGAACACTGTCGTCTTCATGCCGGAAAACGCATTGTCGAGCACGGCTCCGTACAGCGTTTCTTTGTCTTTGAAGTAGTAGTAAAGCAAGGCCTTATTGACTCCGGCCGCGCGTGCAATGGCGTCGGTACGGGCTCCCGCGATGCCATGCTCGGCAAACTCCTGCGCCGCCGCCTGCAAGATAGCCGCGCGGCTCTCCTCCGGCTGCCCACGCGAACCCCTGCGGGGAGGGGGTTCGCGGTGACGAAATAGTCGGGCCATTGGGGATTAATTAACCAGTTAGTTAGATAATACAGGAGCCAAACGCGCTTGTAAAGAAGCTAGTTAATGCAGATTGCTCCCGATAAACTGGGGTTCCGGTGGAATGGAGTTACAGAACTCCGCCCGCAATCGACGGCACGAGCAGAACTTCGTCCCCCTCCTGGAAGGCGTACCCGGGCCCGCCCAGGAAGCGGATGTCTTCTTCGTTCACGTAGATGTTGAGAAAGCGGCGCACCTGTCCGGCTTCGTCCCGCAAGTGGGGCTTCAGGTCAGGAAATTTTTCGTCGAGGACGGAAAACAGCTCTCCAAGGTTCGTGGCCGCGCACGTGATCGAGCCTATTCCCGCAGTGTGCCGGCGCAACGCCGTCGGAATTTGTACCGTAATTGCCATCGAAGGCTACCCTCAGCGGCTTAAAGCCGCTCATGTCTTTTGGCTCTTGCGGCGCGGCTAAAAAGCCGCGCCCTTTCAAAACAAACGCAGGCTTTACGCGCCCACCGTGGCCGCATCTTCTTTTGCAACCTCGGCGACGTCCAACGTCTGCTGCAGATAGTGTTCGAATTCGGCCAGCTTGGGCGCGATCGCGCGTTCTGTCTGGTAGACGCCTGCCAGCGCGTCGGTCGTCTTCAGACCATTCCCGGTAATGCATAGCACAGTCGTTTCTTCGGGCACAATGCGGTCCTGCCGATAAAGCTTCCCCGCCGTGCCCACGGTCACGCCGCCCGCAGTTTCGGTAAAGATGCCCTCGGTCTCCGCCAGCAGACGGATCGAATCCACCACCTCGGGATCGCTCACATCTTCACTCCAGCCGCCACTTTGCTTGATGGTCTTGATGGCGTAGTGCCCGTCAGCGGGGTTCCCGATGGCCAACGATCGCGCGATGGTTGTGGGCTTCTGCGGCTCGATCTCCGAACTTCCAGTCTTGACCGCAGTCGAAATCGGCGAACACCCTGTGGCCTGCGCACCAAAGAATTTCACCAGCTTCTCTTCGACGAAACCAAGCTTGACCAGTTCGTCAAACGCTTTCTTGATCTTGACAATGAGCGAGCCACCCGCCATGGGGACAACCACGTTATCCGGCAGCCGCCAACCAAGCTGTTCTGCGATCTCGAAGCCCACCGTCTTCGATCCCTCAGCATAGTAGGGCCGCAGGTTCACATTGACGAAGCCCCAGCGATGCTCATCGGCAATCTGTGAACACAGGCGATTGACCTGGTCGTAGTTGCCCGCGATGCGCACCACCTTCGCGCCGAACACCTGCGTGCCCAGAATTTTCGCGGGCTCCAAGTCGGAAGGAATGAAGATCCACGCCTTGAATCCTCCGCGCGCCGCATGCGCTGCAACCGCATTTGCCAGGTTCCCGGTCGAAGAACACGAAACCGTGTCGAAGCCAAAGTGCCGCGCCTGCGCCAGTGCGACCGCCACCACGCGGTCCTTGAAGCTCAGAGTAGGCAGGCAGACGGCATCATTTTTGATGTAGACATTCGCTGCGGCCAGTTTTGTTCCGGCCAGCCGCTCCCCCAGACGCGGCGCCTGGAACAACGGCGTGAATCCGACCGGCAGAGGCGGTTCGAACCCCTCAGGCAGCGGCAGCAACTCGGAATAGCGCCACATAGTCGGCGGCCGCTGGGCAATCCGCTCACGAGTGAACGCTCCGCGGACGGTCGAGGCGCGGATCGCGTCATAGTCGTAGGCAACTTCCAGAGGAGAGAAACACTCGTCGCAGATCGAGCGGGGCTGGTTTCCCCAGGATCGGCCGCATTCCCGGCAACGCAGTTCGTAAGTCGACATCACGCACTCTCTTCGAGTGCCTGTGGGACGAGCCGGAAAATACGCCCTTGAAACACAAAACCTCTTTTCCGGGGAAGGAAAAGAGGAAACGAGATGCTGAAAACTGTTCGCACCCCGAATCTCATGTTCCCCACTAGGGCGAGAGTTGGCACCTGCAGCCGGGATATATGATCCCGGTTCGGTTGCCGTGGCGTCACAGGGCTCGTCCCTCAGCCACTCTGCATGAAATTCAGGT